>Ga0099822_1003317_pt1 | contig 20589 bp, 11 predicted proteins | sample CowpeawhiteBW_FD_76839 | JGI IMG/M metagenome (GOLD analysis project Ga0099822, IMG submission 76839) | Root nodule microbial communities of legume samples collected from California USA - Cow pea white BW | ecosystem: Host-associated > Plants > Roots > Nodule | place: USA: California | collected...
ATATTACATAAGATTTTAAAATATAAAAAATAAGTTAATACCGATATTTATATTTATTATATTAATTTTAATATTTTAATTACATTTTAAGTTACGAAAAACTTTAATATAAATAAAAAAATATAAAAATGTTAATTGGTGTATTGAAGTATGATGCATATTTCAAGTATTATTTTATAAGCATTTTCAAATTATAAACTTTAGATTATTATTGCGTAGTACAATCATATGTAATTAGTGCAATTCAATTCAAAATAGTGTAATTCAGTTCAAAAATAGTACAATTCAATTCAAAATCAATGCAATCCGGTTTAAAAATAGTACAATTCAGTTCAAAAAGAGTGAAGTTTATTCAAAATCAGTGCAATTCGATTAAAAAATGGTTCAAAAACAGTGTAGTTAAGTTAAAAATTAGTGTAGTTCAGTCCAAAAATAGTGCAGTTCAGTTCTGACGTAGTGCAGTTCATAAAATAGTTTAGTTTATAACATTTCAGTTCAATTTATATTATAGTGCAGTGCAGTGCAGTTCAGTCCAATTTATTTTTAAGAATAACAGTTCAGTTAAGTTCATGCAAACAGTTTTTTAGTTCAGTACAGTTTTTGGTAGTGCAGTACAGTTTAGTTTATTTTGTCCAGCCCTATATATGGACATGGGATGTGGATGGGAAGGAAATAATGGTATTTTATTGGTGATGGTGATGATTTTCTATTTTTTCTTTGACATTGTGATTGAAAAAGCATGATTAACTCTTATATTGTATGAAAATGTGATTAATTACAAGGAAAAATGGTCATATTGCTCAATGCTATAGGATAGTATATAAATGGTTCTATAATTAAATGTATAGCTTTTCTAGCCATCTTATTATATTTATTTATCTTGAACAAAAAAATTGAAGTGGAAATTAATTTTTTAATCTTAAAATAAACATTTTTATATTTTGTTCATTATTAATTATATTGAATGTTAAAAATCAAGCATTGCATAAAATAACCGTTTATGTTATACATTATTGCACTTAATTAGTATGTCTATATGATATTATTGTCGTGGTTAAATTATTTCATAAATCAAAAACAGTCGTACAGAAAATAAACTAAATGCTCAAAATGATAAAATTGCGTATAACATTATTTTAAGTAAAAATTTGATCAATTTTGTTACTCTCGAAAGTATGAGTGAAATATTATTCCTTTAGTTTTGCTTATTAAAAAAAAAAAATCACAACAACAAAACAAAAGACAGGGGAATCATTTAAAACTTGGTCTAAGAGAAAAACAAAGTGAAATAACAACAAAAATGGATCACTTGATCTTCAATTTCAAACTGCAGCATGTTGTGTTCAAACTCCAGCTAACAGCATCTTCCTTATCTGCAAAAACACCAATAACAACAAGAACAAATAAATCTATATATCAAATAACTTTTTAATCGATTAAGAATTTAAATATGAGTCTAAATTCCACCTTAATTAGGAAAAAAAAATAAAATACTATATAAGAATAGAAATTCATAAATTTATTGTCTTAAATTAAAATTTTAATTGAAAAATTCAAAACAAATAAATTGAAGATTAACAAGAACATGCCTCGGGCAGTTTCTGTCGAAAAATAACATCCAACCGTGCATCGAGGGTGTTTTCCAGCACAATCTTTCCATCCTCTGAGGCCAAAACTATTCCTCCAGAGCTTTATTGATTCATTTAAGCACACACAAGAGTTAGGTTTAGTATATATAATACTATGAAAAAAAGTGCACATATGGTGTTTGTTATAATGAAAGATAGGTAACAACTAAGAAAAGAAGATACCAAAAGGGTTCAAGAGAATCCGTGGCAGCATTATTCTTAGGTGGTGGTGGGAGATAAACACGATCATCAAGGGTAATCTTAGGAGCTTGCACACTTGCTTTCTCTGAATATTCTTTTTTGGCTTCCTCTACCAAGGACTCAACTAACTTACGATCACTCTCTCTGCATCTTATTAGCACAGATGGTTCCCTCAAGCGTAGTAAACCCTAAAACATGTACAACAAAAACATGAGAAGATTTTGTGTTTTGCGCAAAAAACTAAATTTGGATGAACATTATTATATGATTATGCTTCAAATACCTGAATCATCATGTCTTTGACGAGTTTTCTGTATACTTTCTTGTCGTTTGAGATATCTGAAAGAGCCGTTCTAGCAGCGTCCTTCATGGAATTCACTGCATCATCTTGTGCTTGAAGAACTTTTATTCGGGATGCATTCAGTTGTGTTGAGTATTCACTGTTCATGAAACGAACAAGTTTTTTTGCGAACATTTTAAAAATTTTGTACGTGAAATAATTCATAATTTGTGATCAAATGCCATGAAAACGAAACGCATGAGCTTACATTTTTCTGCGAACGTCAATTTGTTTGGCTTTTCGTTCATAATCTTGCTTGATTTTTTTCTTTTCAGCTTCAAGTATTTGCAGCTTTTCAATATTGAATTCCTATAACAAATGTAATAAATCAAAATCATCAAACATTAGGATGAATCAAAAAGGACAAACAAATCGATAATTTGATAAGATCAATACTTTTAACGTCAGAAAACATCGATGTAAAAAGTATAAAAAAATGTCAAAAAAGAAGAAGAAAATGTTCATATACTTCTTCAGCAGCAACAGATATTTCATTAGCTTTCTCTTCAGCCTCTTGGCGGATGAACCTGATCATCTGCTGGATCTGCCTTGAAACATCTGCGTCCTTCATCTTTCTTTTCTTTTTGTTTTCAGATTCAACCTAGGAAGATATGTAATAAAATTTTTGATGATTTTTCAAACAAAAGAAGAAAAAAACGAGAGAGAAAGGGGAAAATGTGGTGCCTTTGTCAATTATAACCTATGTGATGAATTGTGTTCTCCAAACCCAGTTGCTGAAAGGGAAAAAGAAGTGCTACAAATATTATGTTATTCCTTGCAAAAGCAATTGGAAGTTTTTATTTAATGCATGTAACTAGGTTTTAGTCTAATTTTTGTGTTATAATAAGTAAAGTGAGAAGTTTAAAAGGAGAGGAAAAACATACAAAACTGATAATTGGAGCATTTATTTCGGTCTGTTGAGGAATTGGATCTTGAACAAATTTATCCTATCTTTGGAAATTTGAACAAGCAAAACAAGGACTAAAGAGATCAAAGAGAACAAAAGGTAATTAAATCAAGAAAAGATCCAACGATTATATTTTCACGACATTTTTTTGTCCACAAAAAAACTACTCTTTAGGAGATTGCAGGGCTACATTGTACAGACTGATAACGAAATTAGATGGGTTATCCATAAGAATTTCAATATAATTTAATCTCTAAATCAATCAAAGCACGTTTATTTATATTTATTATGGAAAATATTTTTTAACTACTAAATTTTAAAAACTTTTTCTTATAATTTTAAGTGTCATTTTTAAGTGATTTTCTATTTTTTGATTTTCTTATTTTCAATATTTCAAAACCACTTAAAAAATGTCATCTCAAGTTATAAGAGAAAGTTATCAAAATTTAGTAGTTAAAATATTATTTTTCTTTTATTATTCCTTCACTTGTTATCATGGTAATCATTTCAGAAAAAAAAATATTTATATAAAATGTAGGTGAGATTCACGGTATTTATGAAATATAGGTAAAATATGATTAAAAAATATTTCAGAAAAATGATAAATAAAAGAAAACGTAAAAGGTTGATAGTGTCTTTAATGTCATCCGTATATAACCCCATGCACTAAAAAATTCTCACAATGCAAAAAGTGATTTCCCTCGCAGTAAAATTTTGTTCGAAAAATATTTTTGACAAATTTTTTACAATGCACATATGACCGTACCTTAATGGATGAAGAAAAAGGTTTAAAATGATTTGAAAAGAGAAAAAAAAAAGTTTAACACATGCTATAAAGCAAATTATATCAAAAAAAAAAAAAATTGTCAAAAATATCATAATCCAATGTCTTATACATGTGAAGTGAAATTTTGCTTCGTGATTTTGATGTTTTGGCCAGTAAAAATGGCATAATTAACAATTGTAGACATTTTGGATTTCTTTTCTAGTATTTTCTGCTTTTGAGTGGTAACCTTTTTATGGTTTTATTTTTAAAAATGTATCGAACAGTTAAAAAATATATTTATATCTAAATTGTTATTAATCTCAACTCTTAAAATAATATTGGATTAGTGGATATACCGAAATATGGTCAAAATTATCTTAAATATTTGTTAATTTATTGTCGATAAATCTTTTACAATTACATTTGTCTTCGATTTTCACTTATACTTTGACTATCAATCTGTTCACCTTACCTATGATATCTTACACCCGTTTTCGGTAAGAACGAATAGTTTAAATAACAACTTCCATCTTCTTAAGTGTTCAATCTCCTATTTCTGCACAAAAGTTGTAAAAAATAATAATTTTAACCCAAAATGATTTTACTATAATAATATAAAAAAGTATGAATATTTTAAGAAAATTTATTGCATTAGTTAAATAAACACATAAAAAGTATATGATAATATAAGTAGTCCAGACACTTGTAATAAATCCATGTTAAAAAAGTCTCTAAATTTAGTTAACTAAATTTATTTTAGTCCTTCAATATATGATAACTTAATCAATTGTGTTACATAGTATATTTTTGCTGTTGGAATTCTCCTCACATATGGATCTAACACATGTATTTTCAATGTTTTTTATAAAAACAATTGTAAAATATGTTTTAAAAAAAATTAAATAAAGAATAATGTTCTATTTGTTGTAATAATCATAATTATATTGTAATATGAATAAGACAAGTTAGAGTTTTAGAATAGTATACACTCTCGTATGTTCGTTCAGCCATCATTATGATCACTCAAGCAAATACGTCATCACACCCTACAATTTTTAGTTGGTCAATGAACAAAGTATTCATGCAATGACTAGTAGCCAAAACTATCAGATTTTCAGTTCGGACTTTACATAATTCAAAAATTCTACTAAATATATAAAGTGGTCTAATTGGTCAAAACTAAACTTTAGTTCATTTCTTGTGTCTAACGTGAACTATTTTTTTTTCATAAATAATAAGAACTTGAATCAATATGATTCAATTGAAATATTATAAGTTTTAATTATTAAAGTATACAATAAGACTCATCTAAAATTATCATGTATACAATTATATATTGTCGTCATGTTACATTCACATCTAAAACATCTACCATAAGATATTACAAAAAATTTAACTAGTTTCTTTTACTATTGGAATTTATTTACTCAAGTTTAATCTCTCAACTATACTACTATTACAAATTAAATATCGTTCATAAAAAATTCATGTCAAATATTTTAGCACATCTAATAAAGATTCATCTTGGTCTTTAAAATACTATATGCAAAATTCCTAGTTCTTATACATGCAAAACCAAATTAATAAAAGAGACAATTAGAAACCTATTTTAAAACCAAATGTAATCAAACAAACTTACTTTATTATCTACCCCAACCCATAAAACGAGAACAAAATTTTCAAAAGTATAAATAGAAGATAAAAAAATAAAATTAAAATTTTTAACTTATTTTTTCTATTTAAAAACTTATACTTCAATAATAAAAATATTAATATTTTATCTCAATTACATTAGTTTTACTCTTAAACAATTAACTGATCTTCATGACACAATTTGTTCCAGACAAATTAGATTTAAAAATATAAAAAAAAGTTAGAATTTTGATCTCTCTAAGAATTAATTCGCGACTATCTTATTTTGCATCGGAAAGATTTTAATTGTTGTCGTCAATTATTATTATGTTTCTCTTATACAATTAACGAGATCATGATGATAATTTGATGAAAGAGACAATTATTGATATTCTTTTAATGAATATAGGACTCATTATTTCATTATTTTTTTTTTTACTTTTTTGATCACCATAAAAAAAAATAGACACACACGTATTTTCACTAGTTTAAACAAAGAAAACAAAATTGTGACCAAGTTCACTAATAATTCAATTTTGAAAAATAAATAAAATTTATTAAAAAGCGGAAACCATTCTCCTACACGACAGAGAAGCGAGCGAAAAGATGAATTTACGAAATCTATAAATTCTTGAGCCGGGCGAAATGAAAATGTTTATTTGATTTGGTTCCGTTTCATTTCCGATCATAACTATAAGCCTTGCTACCAGTTTTCGTAATCACTCTCAGTTGCACGGTGCTCATAGATCCAGCGCCAGCAGGTAACATTGTGTTCTTATTTCTTGCACATTTCGTTCTTCCTAATGTTTCGTCTCGCTTTAGTTTTCGTGTGCGATAATTTCTAACTTCTGTGTTTTGGTTCGTTAAAAGAGATCCATCTGCACTTAACCTTGTATCATTTTGGTTCTAATTATGCGTGTTTGGGAATGTAGCCATTTTGATAGGATCAGGACGTAGATATAGGCTGCATGAGATTCGAGTCGTTGTTGATTAGATTTAGACTCCGCCGCATGGAATGTCTTATGTCGCTGTGTTTGGTTGCGTAGCTTTAGATTCAACAGAGTCAATTCGAAATGCCGTGAAACCGGGCGATTTCCTTTTATGTGGTTGTGTTTTTAGCTACTTTTGTTCCCCTGGGATGATAAACAATGAATTCTCAAGGCGGTGTTCCAAGGGTGTCTGATGTCAATTACGTTAGTGTACTATAAGAAAGAACTATGGCGCTAACTTCTCAATAAGTTATAAACTTACACAGGTTAAAAGACAACTTGTGGAGAATATGATGAGATATCTTCTGCAAATCAACTTCTATGGAAGTTAGTTTTAACTTTTTGGAAAAACTAATTTTACCTTTCTTCCTACAAATGCACGACTTGCGCCTGTGTAATAGCCGCCCTTTTATGAATGAGTTTATGTTGAACTTTTGAAATTACAGCATTTGTTGATATTTTTCACCTAATAGACTTGAACCTTGATCATTTACACTGTTTCATTTTTTTGTTGAGTGTCACTGTGTCAGCAGCATAAGTGTTGGTATATAGGTGGATTTTTCTTTTAAATAATAATTTCTTGAGTTGATTGATTTTCATTTTTTGGTTAATAACTTGATGTGCCTGATTTCAAAAGCCCAAAGATATGCAAGGGTTGATTTTAGGCCTGTGGGAATTTTGGCCTTTACAGGCTTTTTGATTTTGCAAACTTTTTCAACAATGACCGGAATAAGCTAGGGGTGTTCATATTGACTACTATAATTGTATACTTGCATCAGGATCTGGCGGCTAGCGGCTGCTAACAACATCATGGATTTATTTTGCAGATTCAATTTGACACTGGAAACACTCCCTCATCTCAAAGATAAAGTGAAAAGATGGTAACACTTTTGTCTCCTTACAGTCCCCTGGTTAAATATTGAAGGACTTGCTTGATTTGCTTGACTATTTAACATTAATTATTTAATTTTTCTTCAACTAAATTCTTTGAATTGTCACTTCTTTTACTTCTTATAATATATTTTCTTTGTAGCTACTCCAATTTGTTATACATCTAGTTTTAAATCATGATCTCGAACTACAGTCCGAAGGAGCCTCCTAATATATATTTTTATTTGCTTTGAAATTGAAATCTTGTATAAATATGTCCTCTGCATCCTCTGGTAACATTCAAGTTTGAATTTGCTTCAAGATTACTCGTAATTTTGGATCTTCTATGTGTGTTGTTTTTCCTTCTTTTCATATCAATTCTAGCTATATTGCTTTGAATGTTTAATTTAATCCTTAATTAATGTTGGCCTTGACTGTCTGATCAATTTGCGTGTCAATGGCCAATTGGTGTTACTAAAATGCGGGGTTGGGATTAGATTTAGACAGGTCACATGTTCAGTCCCTTCTGTAACTGAAAGAAGTACTATTTTTTGACTAAGGGAAATGGTATTCTCTCTTTCGACTATTCTTGACTTTCTTTATGATCAATTAAATTTTGTTTTACTTGTTGATCAGGTTGTCCTTGCTGCATCCATTGTGAGCAAATCTGGAAAAGGTGCGTTTTCCGTGGCTTTCTACCCAAGTCCCTGAACTTTTCCTTTGAAAGAATAGTTGGCTTCTTCCTTTTTAGTAATCTGAACCTGAAAAACAGGCTATATGGTCTTAGGAACTAAAAAGCATATACATAAGTTTGATATGTGGGAATCTACTCTCAATACCATATCTTTTGATCTACTCCCAATAATATATGTTGTATACTCCTATTGTTAAATTTTGGACACATAATTTACAATTTTTAGTCTTTGTTTTCTTGTATCTGTAATCTATCTTCCCGTTACTCTCCGTCAGCAACATAAATGGAGGTAGGAAATCTTTTTCTACTTAATAACTCAAAATGTTCAATTGTGAATGTTACTCAAATATTATATCTTATCAATTGGCCCATTATTTAATATTATCAAATTCAAGATTAATTTTTAGTTTGTTCTGCAAAGCTTAATTTGCATCGCTTACAATGTTGAAAAACAGAATGGATTCAACATCTATGCTCTTTTTTACCAACGCACCATTTTGTGTTGTTTGCAGTGCTAGTTTCTAGACAGTTTGTGGACATGTCTCGTATCAGAATTGAGGGTCTTCTAGCAGCATTTCCCAAATTGGTAGGCACCGGAAAGCAGCACACATTTTTTGAGACGGAGAACGTACGCTATGTTTACCAGCCAATAGAAGCACTCTATCTACTTATTATAACAAACAAAAGTAGCAACATACTGGAAGATTTGTCAACTCTCAGACTCCTCTCCAGACTTGTATCCTTTTTTGATGCTTTATGTTTAATGTATTATGCCATTAGCTCAATTTTCTTTCAATTGCTTGGTTTTGTCTTGCCCTGAATTTAGAATTTGTTTTGTGCCTTTTCTACTCATTTTGATTTTCTTTTAGGGTTTTAAAGGTACAATCAATCAATGTAGGATTTTCTTAAACATGGCATTTAGTATGTTAATTTTTATAGGATGGTTCAGGATTGATCAATTGGTTAGTACTGCAAGTTTAGGATCTTCTTAAACTTTATCGGTCAGATTTGGAGCCATTTAATATCTATATATTTTTTTGCCAAAATATTGTGCTTATAGTTATAAGACTTATTATGTTTAAAATCCTTCACTAATTTACGTATTTTCGATTTAGTTACTTATTTATTTATTTATTGAGTACTTTAGTTTTTTAATTTTTTCGTTAACTAAGTGATATAGTTATTATCTTGTTCCGTCATCTTACTTGTTTATCTTCACGTGTTAAGAAAACATGTTGAATAATAACATCGTTATGCTCTTCATGTCTTACCTGTCATCACCTAGATTGACCTAGAGGATATTGTCTTTACCACTATTGATGTAGGCGTCGATGATGGTCTCTTTTTCAATGAAAACAATAAAAGTTACTTGTTATTTTACATTAATTGTATTGTCGTTTTATATTAACTACAAGATCTCACATTTCTTAACACATGCACATGAAAAAAATAGAAGATCACAAACAAAGGGTAAAATGACAACCACGTTCTCCTCTTAAATAGAGGCTCTACTAAAGTATCCAAATTTATAAGAGACTTAAAAGTTCAAGAATAGTTATAATTAGTTCATTCCTTAATACTTTTAGGTGCCTGAATATTCTTACTCCCTCGATGAAGAGGGTATTTGCGAACATGCATTTGAGTTGATTTTTGCATTTGATGAAGTCATCTCTCTTGGGCACAAGGAAAATGTGACTGTTGCACAAGTTAAGCACTACTGTGAGATGGAGAGTCATGAAGAAAAACTGCACAAACTAGTTATGCAGAGCAAAATCAATGAAACTAAGGATGTTATGAAGCGGAAAGCTAGTGAGATTGATAAAAGCAAGGTATGCTTGGAGGGACTATGTTACATTGTTTTATATCCTGGGAGTGACATTATTTGTTCAAATTAATGTATGTTTTCTCCAGGTTGAAAAGAACAAAGGAGAGAAAGGGGGATTTGGTCCCTCACAGGCACTAGGCTCTGGAAAAATTGAAAATAGCCTTAGTGATTTGAGCATATCTAGCAGCGGAACTGCTTTTGGAAGTGGCTCTGGTCTCGGATTTAGTTCTGATGTTGATTCCTTTCCTACCAAGTCTAAAGGTTTGGTCTTCATGGATTTTCATGAAATCTTCTAGAATGCTTCTAATAATGACCGGAAAGGGCATCGCAACATGTTGCATCCCGGCTGTGGTTTATTCTATATCCAAATTAAGATGTTCATGTATGTACTTGTGTATTATTCCCATCCTTAGGTCGTCCTACATCATCTGCTACTGCTCCACCAAAAGGTCTTGGAATGAAGCTTGGTAAATCCCAAAAGACAAAACAGTTTTTGGAATCATTGAAAGCAGAAGGTGAGGTCTTTCTTGAAGATGTTCAACCAAAACCTGGCCTGTCTCAGGCAGCTGCCCCACCACCTACGGATCCCATCACTTTAACTGTTGAAGAAAAACTAAATGTGACACTAAAACGAGACGGTGGAATCGGTAATTTTGATGTTCAAGGCACAATGTCCCTCCAAATTCTCAGCAAAGAGGATGGACACATTCAAGTTCAGGTATCACATTCTCACTATCTCTTTCTACCTCGACGTGTCTCCAGTGAGCTTCTGATTTTCATAACTTTTGGTGTGCCTTAGTAACTTGAACGATCTTTTCGTGAACAACCATCAACTAATACAGTTGGATTACAATATATCAGTTTTAGTCTTCTTGCATGAAAAAAACTCACAGTTATGAATGAAGCATGATGACATCATGATAACTAGGACAAAAGGAAGGGATCAGATATAACTCAGTTACGCACAAAGGATGAAATGATGTGGAAGATACTGGCGGTTAAAATTCCTGCAGGATGATATTAGTGCTGCTTCAGTAGTTTGATTAATATGAAGTATTTTTGTGCTTTCGATATGTCATGTATAGTTGATGTTTAACTGAAAACAATTTTCGTCAGCATGTATTGTTAGGGTTTCTTGCTTGAGACGGTTTTTAATTCAAATATCAATTCTAGAGGACAATTAAAATTATGAGCACTTGCGTACTGTGCCATGTTTTTACAGGTCCAGACTGGTGACAATCAAGCCATCATTTTCAAGACACACCCCAACATGAATAAAGATTTATTTTCCAATGAAAATATACTAGGCCTAAAGGATCCCAATAGACCTTTCCCCACTGGTCAAACTGGTGGTTCTGAAGGTGTGGGTCTTTTAAAGTGGAGAATGCAAAGCACTGATGAATCAATGGTACCGCTGACAAGTGGGTTTACAACTGCTGCTCATATGGTTCACTATTTTGTATTTGTATTAACTCATTAATAACTTAACGATGCCTATTGCAGTCAACTGCTGGCCCTCTACTTCTGGAAACAATACTTATGTCAGCATCGAGTATGAGGCTTCCTCAATGTTTGATTTGCGGGATGTTATGATTTCAGTACCTCTTCCATCTCTTCGGGAAGCACCATCTGTTAACCAGATTGATGGGGAATGGAGGTGTGGGATTTGTTTCTTTACTTTTTTCCCTCTGAATAAATATTAGGGCCAAATTTTTGTGGTTTGCATTGGACATTGCTGCAAATGAGCCGGTTTATATTAAAATCGATGTGTTATGTTAACGGATGGCAATCTTTGAAATGCTGACCGTATTTGGATGAATTAGAAAGCTTCACAGAATCAACTCTGCTCCTCTCCCCTCCCAAGATCATCATCAGTTGATGACTTAGTTAGCAAGCATACATATTATTTATGTTGTGAAATTATTTCATTTCACTGTTTCTTTCTTTCTCTCTCATAATCCCCTATAAAATTGGTTTTACAGGTATGATTCCAGGAATTCCCTTTTAGAGTGGACTATCCTTATGATTGATAATTCAAACCGCAGGTATGTTAAATCTTGGATGATCTTTTTAAGAGTTGACATGCAGTATTTACTATTATGTCAAATTTTTGAACTTGTTTTGTCTGACGTAATACAATTTCAGTGGATCAATGGAATTTGTTGTTCCGCAAGCTGATCCATCAGCATTCTTCCCCATTTACATTCATTTTACAGCAACAGATACATTTAGCAAACTGAAGGTTCGTTTGGATTTCAGTTTCTTTTTTTATTTAACTTATGGTCATGGATGTACAGTACCATCTAAATGATGAGTCGAAGTTAAATCTGAATGGGAGCTTAAACTTATGCATTCGCTTCTCTTTGTAGGTCACCAACACCATACCGCTAAAGGGTGGTAATCCTCCAAAGTTTTTTCAGAGGACACAGTTGATCACAGAAAACTACATGGTTGTGTGATTCATCTTCTCCATCTTGAGGTTGAGCCATGACAGTTTTGCTTTTACCTTTGCTATTCTTTTACCAAAGGGTTTTCCTTCACCACGTTGCATCATTTCTTAAATTCGAGTCACAATCAAATATAGGATTTTGTACTGTTATAATTAAAAATATTATCTCCAATTTTAAGTAATAATATTTATGAGAAAAAAATAAATCGAACTAATTTAATAAATTGAACATGAGGGTTATGGAATTTAGAGAAATTATATTATTTTTTTAATCAAGTGATTAAGCTCATTTTAATCTTTGAGAAACTTTGATCATTTGATTTTATTATTTTCTGTTACAAGTGTTTCTAGAAATCTTTATTTAAATGGGATGTATACGTGATTTTCAAAGTAGTTACTATAAAAAAAAAAACCAGTAATCTATACCTATATGCCAAATTATTATTGGATGGTAATATATTTTTTATATTATTATTGGATTTATATTCATATTAACTAGGAACTCACTTAAATTAAATGGCCGTTGTTTATGAGTAACAAAAAAAATTGTGTTCTCAAATGTGTAGCTTGACTTGATTGTGTTTTCGCAGACTGATACTAACACAGCAATTGACATCGAAAAAGCTTTCACTCTATTTTTTTTTTACAGATATAAAATTTTACTTTTTTTAGAACCATTTTATCCCAGATTGTTAAATGGTAGTTATTGTATCAAAGAATTTTTTCCATAAAAAATATTAGTCATTGAAAACAGCAAAGTAATGAGTCAAATTCACTAAATATGTATACTGTGACTTAACAACTTCTAATTTATTATAATTAATTTTTACGTCAATAAGAAAAGAGATTTGAATAATAGAATATTTTAGAGAATATATTCAGACATTTCGGTCTTACACAGACCCAACTCTATTATTTATTTGATTTAAATCAGAGAGATGAAGAGCAGTATACGAATACAATGGGAAGTACTACACTTCCACTCCACTGGGCCTACATTCAATTTTGGAAGGAGTAAAATGAGGGTAGTTTCTTTCTATACTCCTCATGTAGAAAACTTTCTATTTTACTTTTTTTCAGATTGTCTAATTTAAAAAATATTTTTTGTTTTTTAAATTGTGCAATCTTAAAAGGTATTTCTTCTCTTAAAATAAGCTTTATGGATTACATAATTCAAAAACTTTAAGATTATATAATTTAAAAAGCTTTTAGATTATATAATTAAAAATCATTTTTATTTATAAGTTACATAATAAAATAATAATAAAATAATAGTTTCTTTATATAAAAGTGCATGAAAAGCCTTATGGAGATTCAGAAAGAAATTGCCTAAATTGAGTTACTTTTTGAAGTAGATTTGGAATTGGAGCCCAACCTTTATTAAAAATTATTAACCTACTCTATCACTCATATTCAACAAACTAAATATAATTATTTTTATTTGCAATTATTGGACTGGTTGAACAAGATGGGTAATTGTGTTAAATATGAACTATTACTTTGTTTGCCACATTTATTCTCTTGAAGATAAGATTTTGAATTTTATTATTTTTTAATTTTTTGTAACTGTACCTTTTCTCCTCAAACAAAGGTCTCGATTCACCAAACCTAAATCACCTAATGGACCATCTCAACTTAGCTATTATCTTTTCGTTTCCATTTTTTAGAAAATAAAAAATGGTAGCAAAAACATTTTTCTTTTTCGTTCAATAAAATGCTCATCAACTTTGATTAATAATAATAGTACGTCAATTGCATTCTTTTTTAACATGATTTCTAGAAGACAAAAAATAAAAAGTATTAATTATTAATATTTTTAATAGGTAGAGTTAAACTCAGAAGCTCTTTACTTCTTTGTCATTATTTTTAAAATTTAAAATTTACAATTCAATTTTATATCTTTAAAACGGAAAGCTAAATCCACAATTTTTTTTAAATCTTTTCTAATTTTATCACTAAAAAAAATTGATAATAAGAACTTTATGTATAGGAAAATTTTCACTATTAAATTTTAATAATTTTTTCTTACAATCTTAAATGTCATGTTTTAAGTAATTTTTTATTTTTTCATTTTCAATATTTCAAAATTACTTATGTAAGAGAAAATTATCGAAATTTAATAGTCAAAATATCATTGTTCTATATCCTATATATTTGGTTTTTGTGTAGAGAAGAAACAACCTATATTTTGGACACTACAACTTGGTAGAAGCTAGAAGAGACGCTACTACATTACAAAGTTATGTAGCCTTTTCTTTTCTAATTTAACTACCACACAAACTTGTACAACCTCATTTCACATTCAATCAATTCGCACCATAAAAATTAATTTAAACCTTTACCCTCCCTAAGCTTTTCCCTTTCCGTTCTACCAAAAGTATCTTTCACAACACAATGCGAATCTTTAATAAGAACCTATTTAACATAAAATACAATGCTAATTCTGTAGATTTTATTCAGCATTTTAGATTGAGTATTACATAATCATTTATTCTTCTTCACTTTTATTATTATTTTTATTACAAAATGAGATTAGGTCTCAGACATTTTATAAAATTAATTTATTTTAAATAAAAATTATTTTCATCTTTATTTTAGTTATAGTCAATATAAAATCATTAACTCACTCTTTCACGTTTTCGTGTTTGAGACTGCATATTTATAAGTGGTTTAATAATAAATAATTTAATAAATTGTATTAAAATAAACTCTGATATCATATTAATCACAAGTTTAAGCTTGCTATACACAATTTTAAGTAAATATAAAAAATATTTAATTTAAATATAATTTTACGACGTAAAGGATTGAAAGGAACATAATATTTATATTAAATCATTTATACAAATAATCAATTTAAGAGGAAACTAATGTATTATATCTAGTTTATTTGAAATATGCTCTTTGTAATTTTTTTTTATTGCACATCCACTCTTAATAAACCTTTATTTAAAAGTTTCTTTTTATTCTTATTTAAGTCATTGTCACTTTATTCACAAGGAATAGCTATGACAATGAAGTCCATCTGTTTAAAATCCTTTCTCAAAACAAATATAAAAAATTCTCTCTAAATTAATTTAAAAGCAGTGCAAAACTATCCATTTTTTTTACAATATAGTTTTTTAAAATTGATTTTAAAATCGATCCAAGAAAATTCTAAAATAATGAATTTAAAATGGATGTTTTTCTAGTGTCGTTTTTCTTCTTCTTTTAGAGAACCTTCTTAATGCTCAATTCATAGTTTGGTTTAGATTCTTCAATCAAATATTTCCATATTTGTATCCCATTTTATTGCGGTCGCTATGTGCACCCACTCAAAAAGAAAAACTTTATAAAAATTGCTTTTAATTTTTCCCTTTACCGTGAGTAAGAAAAGTGAAACATTATAATTAATCCCTATTAGTTTTAATATAATCCAGCTTGTTAATTAAGTGAAACAAATGAAAAGTCATAATGATATACTAGATAAACATAGAGTTATCACGTCTGTGTTTACGTATTACTTTATATGTGAATAATAATATGTTAGAAAGTGATAATAGTGTAATGTTATTAAATTAATATATAAGATAAATTTATATTTATTAAAAATAAAGTGAAATGAATAGAAAAATTAATTGTTGATGAATAAAAAAAAAAGAAAAAAAGATAAACAGTTTTATAGAAAATAAGTAAAAATAACTGTTAATTTTAAAAAATTTAATAAATAATTATATTGTAAATAATAGAATTGGCATTATAAAATATGGACACAAAAGAATGAATCTTCTTTATATATTATTATAGATAATTAGGATAAAGCTGCAATAAAATTGGGGTGTTTAAAATTAACTACGAAGAGAATAGAAGAAAAAGTATACTCTATTTATTCTTAATTTAGTTTAAAGTATATCATGATTTTATTTCACTAAAGTCACGAGTAAATATATTGTTACTTACTTCAAAATCAAACTAACTAAAAAAAAAACTTTTTTATTTTTTATTTAATAATAATAATACTAATTTTTATCGCCATTCAAAGTGTATGGTAAGATAGTTAAGTTTTGCAATAATTATTTCAAAATTATATTTGATATATATGCCTGCTCATAATTTTTTTTTCTTGAGATTGTATACAATTTCATTTGTTTTTTGTCAATAGGTAATTTTCCGTTTTAAAATGTTTATTATGCACGGGAAAAAGTATCCCATTTAGTTTCACTGTTACCTAAATAAATATTTTAAAACAGAAAATAAAGTAAACAAATCATAACATTTCAAACCAAACATACTCTTACTTTTTTCCATAGAAAAAAATATGAGATGTTTTTAGTTATAGTGTTGTGTGTTTATGAATTATAGAAATTCATGAGACTTTACTATAAATTAAAATTTTAAATCTACAATGACTTTGATACTAAGTGATGTAATACCATATTCTATACATATGTTACGTGCTAAATCGATATATAAACTCTACTATTTTTTATATAGACGAAATATACATTAATTATACAATAATTGATGTAAAATATTAAAAATACTCAATATAAAAAATTTCTTTACTATTAGTGAAAATAATTCTTAGCTTATTGTTAATTATATAATTCTCCTCTATAACAATATTTTTGTCATCAATTTTTCATCTTTTTTCTAAAAAGAAAATATGCTTGTAACTTTCTATAAGAAAAAAAATGATAAATATTCTTGTTGAACGCTTGACTTTTTAAAGGAACGTATTTGAAAAAAAAATAAAAAATACTGACACTCAAGTCAATTTATCATTACTAAATGTTATTTAATGTGTTCTATATGTAAAATGTAAAATGTGAATTTATTTATAAAGTCTTAATGGACCCATGAGTCTAGATTACCATAATTTTGTTTCTTTCTAATAAGTTTTTAATTTGTTTATTAAGGATACAATTTTATGTAAAATATATTTGTTATCTTTTTTACTGTTTCAATATATTTTTAAAATATCTCTAGATATGTAATTTAAGCTTAAATTAATCTACAAAAATTAGATTGTATTGTAAAGTTGCACCCATTTTATATATTATAAATTGATTTTATCATTAGTCGAACTTTGCTAAAATAAGTTTCAATCCATAATTTTAAAAAGTGGACTTTAAACTAATTTATAAAGTGAATTTTACATCTATTTTTTATATTATAAATTGACCTTATCACTAATTGATATGAAATTTATAAAAATATATATTTCATGATTTTTTTTAATAATTTGTCTCGAGTTAACTCATTATAGTGCAATATATTGAAAATCATCTTAAACATAGATTACAAGGTCATCTTATCTTAATTGTATGATCTTATTGTAAATTTCTTTACTATCGATAACACAATTATATAATATTGTATATTTTATCTTCATTATTTGTTAAATAGTTATTTATACCTCAATGAACTTTGATTGTTACAAGTAACTACACATTAAAAAAAATGCATATCTTCACTTAACCTAAACATCATACATCGTATTTATAATAATTGTTGTATCCTTCAACTTATTTATTTTATATTATGGGAATAGTGGATCTCATCTTTAGGAAATTAACAAATCGTAGATGAGTGTAGCTACTATAGGTAGCATAAAATAGTTGCATTGTTCCCAATAGAAAAAAAAAAAAAAGTCTTAGACATGGTTGGCCACATGCTCTTATCTGTTTGATATAAATAAAGTTTCCTAAGATGCAATAAAAACCAGAAAGAAGAAGCCATGGTGGGACATTTTCTCATCCTTGTCTCCTCTTTTCATATCTTCAACTTATAAACATCCATATAATAATATAACTTCCATACTAATTTTTCTTCCTCACACCATCACTCATCTATCATTCTTGATATCTCTAGGTCTTCATTTTTACATGCTATCAAAGCAAAAAAAAAATTAATAAGTTAAAAATATAATAAATAAGGATAAACAAATAAATCGTACAATAAACCTAAAACTAAGGATTATAAAATATTTTATTTGTATATGCAAATGGGTAAAATTCGGAACGGATAAATACCAAATGAATATTTTTAATGGATATTTTTGAACGATGGATTGATTTACATGTATTGAAATTATGTCATAATTGAACATGTGAAATCTTTCTACCTACTAATCATTATTAATAAATTTTATTTATATATTATTGTAACTATTAATTTATATAGATAAAGTTATTAATGAGAAAAATATTAGTTATTAAAGAATTATTTATTTTTTATTTAAATATGTGATTTTTTTTTTAAAAAGGTTAATTTTTTAAAACTTACACTTTACTACTTCTTCATGTTTTAGAAAAACTATATTTATTATATTTACTTACACTAATATTTTATACAATTTTATTTAAATTATACTTCAAATTCAAATTTTTATGTGAATTTATAATTTAAAGAACTACTTTTAAATAACTTTATTTAAAAAAATAGTATTTATTAAAAAAAGTCATACATATAGAATAAATAATAAGATAAATAATGGAATAAACAAATAAAATGTTATGTAGTCTTATCAGTTTATCTATTTTTACTTCATAAAAAGCTTTTACAATGATATGAAATTTTATGATCTAACATTTACAAATTTATTTGATTTATAAGTTGATAAAAATATCATATATTTTCTAATTTTAATTTTATTAATAGAGATATTACATATTTTATTATTTTTTATTATTGTTATAATAGATAATAAATTTTATTTTTTTCTTATAAATATAGAATATTGTTCCTTATATATTGAACAAGTTTCTAATAAACAAGATACAAACTCTCATTTTCATAATTCTAATAAAATATTTCTCTTCTACCTTTCTCTTACTTATATTTTATCAAACAATATTATAAGACTTCTCCATTTTTATTCTATAAAACCTTAATAAACTATATTTTTTAATGTTTTTTCTTCAATTGTTGTTTTGTATTATCTTTTAGTGTGAGAAAAGTTTTGAAAACATGAACATGGGGTCTTAGTGTCACGTCTTCTTTTCATGTGCCGTTGACAGTGGAGCAAATTATGAAAACCCGATACTTTTATGTTGCATGTGTGAGAACCTAATTGGTGACACGTTTTTACTCCAAAACAAACAATCTGTTGTACCACTCATTTTTCTCCACATTTGCACCCAAAGTCTTCGCTTCTACAGAGGAGTAATAACTGCACTAATAAGAGACGTACACCAAGTGTTCGACAAAATAACATAACTAGTATTTTTCACCATAGTGCTTCCTTTGCTTTCAATTTTTTTTTTATGAACGGTCCCAAATGCTGGATGGTTGAGTTGGTGATAGAGAAAGCTTTATCTTTATCGATCTATTCAAGTGTTATTTTCTAAGCACTTTCATGTTTATAGTTTCCATTTTCGTTTATTTTGGTTCCTTAGAGAGCAATCTATAGCTTGTTTTGATCCCACACAATAACATATACATATATAGTACCATGGAGCATCCTAAAAAGAAACTCTCTGCTTTCATTTCCATGCCCACCATTCTTTTTGTTTTCCTTTTGCATTTTGAGAATTATTCTTTCCATTTCAATGCATGAGTTCTTAATCAAAGGAACAAAAAGATATCTTGATCCTCACCCTGTAGAACATATCAGGATAAGATTTTATTCTTCAACACAACATTCAAATTTCAGATAATTCCAAACACCAGATTATATATAAATATATATATATATATACACTTCCATGTTTCTTCTGAAAGTTTCGAATTATTCTTCCAAATTTGTTGCCAACCCTCCGTTGCAAATCTTGTTATCTTCACCGAAAATATACCAATTTAACTAATACACACTATCTGGGTCCTTTCTTTAAGGAGTTCAAAATAATTTGAAAGTTAATACGAAAAATATAAATAGTATATATATACAAGTATAGAATAACTTATAAATTCATTGTTTTTAGATTTCACGTTGAAATCAGTGTCTTAATCTCTTATATAGTTTTATTTATATATGTTGGAAGTCACACAATAAACGATAAAGATATTTTATAATATATAAGTGAGGTACAAATTTCATGTTAAAAGTCGATTTTATAGAATTGAGTTAGGTTTAAACTTCATTTTTTAACATGGTATCCAAACAAAATTTTTTAAACATTCTGTTTCACACACTATTAAGCCGTTCACAATCACTTATTTTTAGATTCACATACAAATTAAATATATCTCGACGTGAGAAAGTATATTGAAAATCCAATTTTTTACAGCTTTTATATATATATATATATATATATATATATATATATATATATATATATATATATATATATATATATATATATATA
>Ga0099822_1003319_pt1 | contig 20578 bp, 5 predicted proteins | sample CowpeawhiteBW_FD_76839 | JGI IMG/M metagenome (GOLD analysis project Ga0099822, IMG submission 76839) | Root nodule microbial communities of legume samples collected from California USA - Cow pea white BW | ecosystem: Host-associated > Plants > Roots > Nodule | place: USA: California | collected...
AACCAAGAGAGGATTGAAAATACTTATATTGGATGAAAATGGAAATATCACAAACACAACTAAAAATGTTGTGTACAAAGAAATTTTTGAAACTCTTTGACAATGAACACATTATAGGTATGTAATTTCTAATTTTCTTTTAATTTGAAAGTTTGTATAAATATAGATGCAAGATCTATTGTTATAATTAAAATATTTGTTATAACTTTGTTGTTCAATGCAGGATCTATTGCCTAAAGTCCAAGGCTTACAATAAACATCATATTGATTTAAGAAGTAATCAAATTTGTGTACAAAATGAAGTTATGAAGTTGATTAACAAAAAACACATTATAGATATGTAATTTGATCTTCTTTTATTGTTATTTTTTTAAAAACATTATATTATAACCTTATAGATTAATAAATATTACAAAATAAATTACTATTATCAAAAATATTACATTTAAAAATACTCGTGCGTTGCACGGGTAGAAAGAGTAGTAATGTTAAAAGATAAAGGTGAGCCGAATCCGCAAAAGGTCTTCAGATTTGGCCTCTGAATACATAATGGATTAATATTCTCCCATCCTTCATATTTGACCATGACACCTCATACATAAAATGTACTCTAGTGCCTCAATTCGACAAGGAACATGAGCACTCATCATTCTCTAATATACATCCCAAAGGATACTTAGTAATATCCAAATATGCATTAATGACTAATGCAACACATTGAACATAAGATCCAACCGAACATGGTAGTACCAAGTTCATTTCATATTATTCATCGTGGAACACCTAAAATAATGTCGTTTTTGGCATGCACCAGAAGACAATATGTCACTTAAGTATGGGTAAAATTTCGCCTAAGCAATCAAAAAGCAAACATTAAGCATGTTATTATAGTAACAACATGCATCAATTTTTATTGGGAATAAGAAGTGGTTACAATCACTGTTATCACACCGTCTTTTCGAAATTAGGACCTCAAATATGGATGAGAGAATAAGTGATAACAATTATTGTGTTGTTCATGAAGTATATCTCTTACTTCGTAAAGGTAACCACCAGAATAATTTCAAAGAGGTAACATTTGAACTGCTTATATTTCCTATTATTTCCATATTTATTGTTAGTCACTTGAATCATCACCCAAATTCACCTAATAAATTGCTTATATGAACTTTTGTAAGCACTTTAACCAAGATTTGCCTTTAACGACATAAAGCACTTAAATATATGTAGTTTTAACCGAGATATTGTTCATGCTCAGGTAATACTATGTCGAATTATTTGAATTTTGTTTTACTTGTAAAATCGAATTTGTGATATTGATTCTAAAATTTAACTGTGATTCGGTCTATTTAATTTATATTACAAAATAATTAATGTCACTTTATATATATATATATATATATATATATATATATATATATATATATATATATATATTTTTTTTTTATTATTTATTATAATATTTATTTTTGTTTTTTTATATTTTTTATATATTAAAAAATAATTAATTTCTCTTTATATATATATATATATATATATATATATATATATATATATATATATATATATATTCCCTTTTCACCATAGGCGATAATTATCACCCTTCCATTGGTGTATTTTCATAAGACACAAAGGTTTTAGGAAGCTTCCTTTCATTTCCAATTGACATATACACCATTAGTTTTCCCATGAAATCATAGTTTTGTTGATGGTTTTTTAGCTTATTATATTCTTCTCTGATTCATAAGTATTTATTGTCAATTGATAAAGTACGACACTATATCGGTATTTTTGTATTTGAGTGTTTATTTTTACTCGAATTTGTAAAAATGGGTTCGTTGAAATTTTTTTTTTGTAAAACAGGGACAAGTCGCCAGGGTGGAGGATGACATTACAGGTGAAATCGTCCTCCACCCTGCCATTTTTTTTTTCAAAAAATAAAATCGTCATCTATAAAACCGATTTTTATTAATTTAAAAAGTGAAGTCTTCGTAGTACATGACGACTTCACTATTATTTTTATTTTTTTTATGTTGTAGTTATAGTTTGTTTTTATAAAATCTGCATTTAGTCCTGATTGTTTCTAAACTTCCACTAAAAGTGCTTCACATGAATCACCAAGTGTCCATCAATCCTTATCTTCATCTCTGGTTGAACCCCACTCAGAAACTCTCCATTATTATTTCCCTTGTAAACTTGCATTTGATTGAAATCTCGTGCCACCTACCCTTCTCATGAAATGAAACTTGGTTCTTGTGGAGAACTTTTTCTTTCCAAAAATATGCTCTTTCTTCGAAACCAAAATAAAAATAAAAGTGAAGTAGTCATGTACGAGGACGACATCACTTTTTAAATTAATAGAAATTGGCTTCTCAAATAACTATTTTACTTTTTAAAACAAAAAGAAACTGGTAGGGTGGATGACGACTTCACCTTTAATATTGTCATCTACCATGACGACTTGTTCCTATTTTAAAAAAAAATAAAATCAACTTACCTATTTTTATAAATTCAAGTTAAAAAAAAGACACTCAAACACAAAAAAGCCACACTACACCTCTGACACAATATAACATCTTTCTCATTTTATTTCTTATGATTCAACAAATCACTCACAGTTTTCCATGATTTTGGAAATTCTTACTTCTCAATTTTTTCCAATTATTTTATTCAGTGAACAAATTCTCTTATAAAAAATCATATATAATATGTTAAAGGTTGATGTCTGTCGTATATCTAATATGTTTAAGGTTGATGTCCCAGTAACATTAACTGTCAATGTACGTAATTTTATAATTACATTAATATCAACTATCAATTCCTACTCGACATTTGGAGTACGTAATTTTATAATTATAGTAATATCAATCAATACCTACTCAACATTTAGAGTGTAAAAGTAAGTCAACACAATTAATATAGATTTGCTCACCACAATTTGAGCTAAAAATAAGTTAGTTTAACTCAATTCAAACTGATAATTTTGTAATTTAATAAGATTTATTAGAGGTTAGTGTTAGTGGATTGACTCACTTAATGATATTTTATTCTTTCGATTTCTTTGATATATTTATTGTAGTACAACCAAGATGGGTTGACTCTGTATTATTTTTGTGTAACCATTCAGTTAAATTGTTCACTTATCTTACCAAACATTATTATAAAGATAATAGTTTGAAATTAAAGTCTCAATCTACATAACTTGACAAACAAATAAATTAAATATTTAAAATATTTAAACATTATAGAACAACACTCGAGTATTTAAAAAAAAATCAAATTATCAACATGCATTAGTAGAAGTAATAAATAATTTCAATAAAAAAACTTATGAAAAAATGGTAAAAGAATTAATAAAAGATTGTTAGTGGTGATCACAGGTCAACCCACTTGCAATTCCACTTGACCTTGTTTAACTCGTAGGTTAAATAAATTGACCGAGTTCAATTTAATCTACATTTAAAAAAAATGATTTTTTTCTAATTTAACCGATCTCAAACCCATAATAAATCGTATTGGCTCACAAATTATAATTCCTTTTGACATCTTTGTCCATTATACGATACTTGAGTATGTAACGAATTTGTGTCCACCTTTATAAGTTTTTTCTCAAATCTTCGCCTTTCTCGCTAAATTACCGCTTGAGTAACATTTTTAAAATGAATACAATTATTAGTTTAATGACCATAATAAACTTTATAATATTTACAATACATTCTACCCTTCTTTTGTTCAAGAGAGGAAAATGTACGATCATTACTTAATTTAATTTTTTTAACTTTTAGCAAAATATCAAATATCTTACCAATTTTTTTATTACATTGAAACTATATGTATTGATTAGTCCATTTTTTTAACTTCTCCTTGCTGCCAAAAAGCCCTAATTGTATTTTAACAATGTTCACATCATTATTTTATTTGACACATCTTCATTTTTATCCATTTCGTTTAATTCTTTATTATTAATTAAGGCTTTCAAATGCTATATTTTCTTACGCGGCCTTTTGAATTTTCAAAAAAGAAAATCACCATTTTATTAGCCTATTTGCTAGTGTTTTTTTAAACTCTAAACTTGTTGCCAAATGAACTTAATCATGCTCATAAACTTGGGTATAACATCTCTTTTTTTAATTGTCTAAATCAACTCAAGTAATTGTCAACATTTTTATTATTTTATTTATTGATATTCATTAAATTTCTCAAACTCATTCAGGTAAGAATAGTTGAAAGGTGTTAGCAATTATTAGAATTGTCAAAATGGGTAATCCGACCTAGCTCGACTCGATCCATCATAGGTTGATCACTTAGGGAGTCAATCCAACTCGGCTCACTTATTAGCGAGCCAAAAAAATTCGAACCAGTTTGACCCATCACGGATTGGTGGGTTTAACAGATTGACTCACGGATTCACTTAATTAAAAAAAATACATTTTTTTTTTTACTTTTTTCGGTCAAAACTAAATTATAATTCTAATTAAAATCTAAATAAACTTCAACACAATCCAAATACAAACCAAAATCACAAAAATACAAATCTATGTGTTTGGTTAAAAAAAAGAATCTAACCTAACCCAAATGCAAAACCCAACTTAACAAAAAAAGTACTTGTATGATCCTTTATTTACAGGTTGGTGAGCCAATCCAGCTCACCATGGATTCAATCCGGATGATTCGGATTCTAGGTAGGTCGGATAAAAAATCAACCCATATTGAAATTTATAAAAAAAATTCAAAACAACCCGGCCCGAACCCGTGATGGACTGGGTTGGCTCGCGGGTTCCAACCCATTTTTACAACTCTAACAATTATGTTCTAAACACTATCTCTAAAATATTCCATTTTCCACTTAGTCTCATAAAACTCACTCTCACAATTAAATTAACATATTCAAAACTAACCAATTTAATCCTAAAACAAAACACTAAGTCACATTAAGCGTGTCAATTTTTTTATTAAAAATATTTCATGTCGATTGATTTAAACTTTGACAAAAGAAAAAACAAATATTATTCTTTTTATTTAAGCTAACAATATTATAATTTTGTATTGCAACATAATAAATTTCTTATAAATTAAGAAAACTGAGATACGTTAGGATTAGATGGATGTATAAAGTTTGGTAGGTTTTGAAAGTAGCTAACTTTTGGTCCTTTGCATCAATAGTTGAACACAGTTGGGATTAGGATTAAGATATTTAGTAGTGATTTTATTCCTTCCCAAAATGATTGTGTTGTCTCCCACTTCTTTAAAGCGACACATTATAAATGCTTTGTGTTGTTCATAGTTACTCCATTAGCATTCATCGTACCATCAAAAACATATATATAAAGATATAAAGAAATTAATTAATGAGATTAAATACAAGTGCTTTGGTATGTTGTAAAATTTAGTATACCTTGGACTGGGGATCATGCATATACGATTGAGATATTATAATTTACAACAAAAACAACTCGTGAAAAACACAAGGAAAGAAAAAGATGAACAAAATAATGCACTACCCAAAAAGACTTGAAAATATTACATGCGGAATTAGAAATTAAGTGATGTTAAATAAAATGTATCGATTAATAAATATAAATAATAAATTGTACATTATTGATGTAGGGAAGAAGTCATTGGGTTGGATGTTCACTTAAACAATTCTCAAGTCCTTCAAAACTCTTCTCTTGCTCTTTTTTCGGTGTTCTTGTTTGTCAACAGATCGGTGGATACATATTAAAAGTGTTTCAATGTTAAAGCTAGTGCATGATCGATCGGTGAAAGCAATACATGTTGTATTTAATGCAAGATAAAAGTTTTAATAATCATATATTTGACTTTTATTTATAGTTTTTGTTGTGAACCTTTGATTAGGGTTAGCCTAATCACGATCCAATTCTATTTAATCCTCATTAGTGACCTGTTTGTGCTAGATTGGAAGATAAACTAACTTTCAGGTAAATCGATCTGTTCAACATAATCGACCAAACCAAGTTGCATTTATTTAGAGGAACGATACAAAGAAGATTAGCATATCCTCTATGCCAATGATGTATCCGTTCGGTGGAGCTGTGCGACCAAAATTATAATTTTCTCTCAAGCTAACAAGTCAATAACATATATGAAAATCTTCTACAAAATAGTCTCTTGATCAACTCCTATTGTCACGTATATCAACAAGTCCGTACATCACGATCACCATTTAATTATAAAAGAAAAGATGAGATTGAATTTCCATAATTATGATAAAATGAATAAAGATCTTTATATTCTTAGAGAAAGGCATACAATATTAAATAGTCTAACTTAGAATCTTCGTGTCTCTTTATTAGAGCAATAATAAAAGAATTGTAAAAGAAAAATATTTAATTAATAAAGATAATGAAATACATGAAGTGATAGTTAACTAAACTTTATGTTGGTGAGATTTAGTGCGGCATTATGTTGTGAGAGGATTAAGACAAGTGTAGATGTGAGATATTCCCTTAACAGAATAAATAATTAATTAATGAATAAATAAAGAGAAAGAAGTAATTTACTAATGATGGCCGAAAGAAAGTGGAACTATATCCCAGAATTCTTAAAGATTAGTTCGTAATCATAAATATTATTCGTACCGGGGCTCCTTCATAGAGAATTTTAAGAGTTAGTTTAAAAATAGTTCATTCAAATAAATTTATAGATAAATATTCTTTGTAGGATTAAATATTTTTTTCCTAATATTATAAAAAATCTATTAAATAATAATTAATTTTAATGGCTAAAAATTGTTAGTTATTATAGTGACTAATTTATATACTAATTTGCAACATATAAAATTATTGGTTACTAAAATAGACACTATTATGAATAAAAAATTATAATTAGTTGTTAAATTGAATACTAATTAATTAGGGATTAATTTAGAAACTAATTCTTTGGGTACTAAAAGTCCTGATAGCTAATGTTTAATGACAAATTTTCTTTGATAGCCAAAACTTTGATAGCTAAATTTTAGAAATTAATTTAGAAACCAATTTTAATTTTTTATTCATAGTAGTGACTATTTTAGTAACAATTAATTTTTTATTTTATGAATTAGTATCTAAGTTGGTCACCATAATGACTAACAATTTTTTCACACTAAAATTGGTTGTTAATGAGGAATTTTCTTGTAATGTAAACTTTCACTAAAAAATTGAATTAGTCTCCCTTTGAAACTTTGGCACAATTTAGTCTCCCAACTTTAAAAATGCATGGATCTAGTTCTTTTAACCAAATTTTGTTAAGTTGATTTGATGTTTGTTAAGTTTATTGGACAAATAGCACTTTGTGTATTTGACGTTTCAAACATATTTCATGGTAGTATTTGAATTATTTATCTCGTTTAACTCATTTTCATTTGAGTGTTAGCTGTGTTTAAAACATGAAACAAACTTAACAAAATTTGGTTAAAAAAACTAAATCTATAAGTTCTTATGGTGACTAAATTTGTCAAAATTTTCGAAATGGGACTAATTCTAATTTTCACTAAAAAATATAAGGACAAAAAACATATTTAACCATTTTTAAATTATGATCCAAGCTAAATTTGGATAGTTTCTTTCTGCACCTCTATAACTTTCTTTTTGTATGTCCATAATTGTTTTCTATTTTTTTTTAAATTACACAATTAAAAAATTATTTTATAATTTTTGAATCGTGTAATTTAGAAATTAAAAATAATATTTAGATTTTACGATTTAAAAATTATTTTATAATTTTTAAAATATGTAATTTGAAAGTCAAAACTAAGGGTGTCAATGGGGCGGGTAGGATACAAGTAGTATCTGTTATGCAGATACCCGTACCCTATCCGCTGGATAAATATTTGCCACGTACCCGTATCCATATCAGTCGGGTATCTGTTATGCAGATACCCACATAATTTTTTAATATCCACGGATATCCACGGGTACTTGCAGGTATTTACAAAAAATAAAAATAAATATTTAATAACATATTTTAATCGTAAATTCAAATAAAATACAATACATAACATTCATAAATTTTAAACAAAGTTCAAATAACCCATTTAAATAGTCTTGAATGACAATTTACAAAGAAATATTTTTTTTTTAAACTAATTGACAAAAAATAACTCATTCAAAATCAATATGTTAATATTTTAATCATGTTTTTTTAAAATTTTTTATTTAAATTAAAGTATAGCGGGTATGATTATCCACGTGTACGGATACTATGATACCCGTACCCATCCTATTAACATGCGAGTATTAAAAATACTCGTACCTGTTATCCACAGGTATCTATTTACAATATCTATTTCTTACCCGTAACGGATTTTATCCAGACTCACATGTACGGTTTTTTTGTTTTTTGTTTTTAACATTCCTAGTCAAAACTAGTTTCAGATCGTACGATTTAGAAGCTAATTTTGCTTTTACGATGACTTCTTGAATTATGGATCTAAAATTTAAAAATATTTATGAATTATAAAATTTGAAAATCAAATGAATTTCAGTTTGGATATCCGAAAACTATTTTTTTTAGAAAATAATAACTTCTAAATTATATAATTCAAGTTATTTTTTATTTTCACATTACACATGAAACTTTCATGATGAAAGTCATTTTTTGTAGAACAATCTGTAAATCAATTTTTACTTTCAAACTATACATCCAAAAAGTTTTCAAATTACAAATATGGAACTCATTTTTTTATTTTTTTATTTCTTGATTACATAATTTAAACTAGGCAAAATGGAAAGTCTATTTTATATGGTGGTGCAGGAAGAAAATTTTGGAGGTGAAAGAAGAAACTGACCGAGATTGGTTGTACAAATTGGTTGGGCCTAACCCGAAGAAACTGACCGAGATGGGTTGTCAAAACTTGTTGGGCTAACCCTTTCTTATTAGTTGGATTTATTTTGTGGGGGAGTATTGGAATTGTATGTCATCCTCCTCTTAAGTAAACAATTTATTAGGTTAACGAATTTTGGGAAGACTCTTCCTTTTTGCAACTCCATAATTTCTTCTATAGACAGATTATGCAAAATATCAAAAGCATCCCTCGATAGGAAAGTTTTCATATTGTATAATTTTGAAGTTAAGAATTTGGATGTTGTTTTTCAGATAATTTTTGATCTTTGTTGTATACCTGTGGAAGTGTGTTAATAAGTTATGGAGGTGATAAAAAGAAAGAGCCTTTTAATCATACTTTAGACCATTGCATCAAATCAATCGTTTGGATCCTCAAAGTAATCAAAGGTTAATTAAAAAAAAAGAATGATCTTTTATTTAAAACTTTTAAGTAATGTTTTAAATTTGATTTTTGTCTATGAAAATAAAATATGTTATTAAAATAATTGATGTATAGAAACCATCATTTATCTTCATTGAAATTCCTTTTATCGGTCCATGTTGGAAGTCAGAGAAAGAGGTTTATGTTACATTCATGGCGATGATTAGTTATCATTGTTTGTCCCCTAAACTGTAACAACACAAACACAGTCCTATTAAAAATGTAAATTATAGTTTGGTTGGAGCAACATGATGCAGATGATGGTAGCATGCAGTGCACCATAAGTGAAGAAATGGACAACTTTCAACATTATTTTCTTAGAATTTCACTCTCCCAAATCATGTTTTATGCAACAATCTTTTTGACCCAGATGCTTGCTTTCATCTTTAATTGCTGTCTCTTCCCAAACCCGTTTAGAACTTGTTGGTATGAACACTTAGAACTTCGAAACTAGGTCATGCTTCTTAGGCTCTCTAGACAAAATCATTACTTAACATCACTGTTCAATGCTTGGAAACATATGATGTATATATTTCTGTCCCACCCTTTTCTTTTCATTTTAATATTATACCATTTTTACGTAAAGAGCAGGCATTATTTTGAAATATTTTATATATTATAAAATTTTATATTTTTCTTTTAAAAGTGGCTCGTATATTTACATCCATTTTATACAATGAATTTGACTTATATCTAGTTGATATGAGAATTTAGCACATTTATTTTTATTTTGAGACATATACATTTCGAACATAACACTAAATATTAATAATAATGATAATAGTTTGATAATGGATAAGATAATAAACTAGTACAACAATCTTACCAGAGGATAAGTCTCAAATGACTCTAATATTATTTTAAAAACTGAATTTTAAATTTAACTTCATCATACTAGCTTTAAAATAAAATTTACATTCAGTCATAAATTATAAATTTACTTTATCTTTAATAAATGTAAAACTTCTGGCAACAAATATTAGTTCAAACTCAAATTTAAAATGTATGGATAAACTTGAAGTGCTTAGTGCAGTTGAGATTCATGGAAGGTAAAGTAATGTATGTTGATGATTTAAACCCAAGTACCTACCACTCCTTCTCATGATTCTATTCTCTTCTTTTTCATATGGCCACTTTACCAATATTCCTCTTTTTAGACACAAAACATTCTGCTAGTTAGGTGCTTTATGCTAGGATAGAATATAATTTGCACGAAAGGGGTGATGGACATGGAATAGAATCTGGAGTTACATCTATGACCAATCTTTACGATACGTTGCCCTCTATTTTGGACTTCTTGATTTGTTAGAATGTGGAGAAAAATGCTCACATTTCATGCCAATCATTATACCACTTCCAATTAAAATGCTAATTAAGGAGTTGATTATGGTCTAATCTCAACACCCAAGTGAAGGGTTGAAGAAAATTTTACATTCAAATCTTCCATACTTATTCAAAAGTCATGTTCTTAACCTATATTTATACCCTTAATTCAAAGACATGTTCTTTTCAAGTGGGATCGGATATAATTATGCAGAAGAATGTGGAGGAAGATCGTTTGACTTTGGAATATCTGGAGTTTGACTAGGGTTGGAATGCAAAAGAATGGGACAACCTTGATGATTCATTACACTTGCAAATATATGTGAATTTAGGTTGAAATAACTTTTTCTTTATTTTGAGATATAACTCGTAATAGACAAAGATTTTTTTAACATGTTTATTTAAGAAAAAATAAAATTAGGTCATCACAATTAAATAACCTTAACAATATATGAAAACATCATAATTAATTTGAATCCCCAATAGGAATATAAATTTCCAAAATTCAAGGCGCATATAGGATGAAAAACTTTCAAAATGTTTGAATTCGACGTCAAGAAGATGGTAAAAGAAAAGTTAAAGGAAGTTCAATAACAAACACACTTTATAGTTTCATGAGTTTAATTATGTCAAATTGTTTACAATAATATGATTTATTATTTACCCTTTTTATTTCGGGTGTAGGGACCAAGAGCCTACTAAGAACCTCTTCGATCTTACTCCTCTTCTTGAAATCTCCTCTTCTCACAACTGCAATAACTTCTTCTCCAAGAAATCCGCTTCCTCGCTCGATCGGTCGAACAGACGATCGTGGTACCTGTCTAAAAGGTTTTGATGCTTAAATCAGTTGATGAACCGATCGGTGTATAAGTGTAAATGCAGTAATAAATGCGAATTTAAGATCCTCACCAACCTACCTTTAGGCCCTATTTATAGTTTCCGGTGTGGGCCTGTGATTAGGGTTCCTTAATCACGGCCCAATGATCCTCTAATCAAGATTACTAACTTGTTTAACGTTAATTAATCCAATTGACTGGTGTCGTTTGGCCGTTCGACCGATGGCCGCTTGACTAGACTGGTTATCTTATGATTTTAACAAGTGAATAATTAATTTTTATAACTGATCGACCGATGGTCATATGTAAGGCGCTACACGAATCACTTAGGAGACTGATCGACCGATGGAGCCTTATGGGTTGGTGCACTATCGACCTGGTGGCTGATCAAACGATTGTCCTTTATAAGTTAAGGCGCTGTTCGTGTGGGACCGAACGGCCGATGATCCTTTGTGGAGTAATGTGTAATTCATATGTAGGGCCGATCGACCGATGGTCCCTTACGATATAATACGTGGTTCGTTTGTGAGACCGATCGACCGATGACCCCTTACAATATAATACGTGGTTCATTTGCGAGACCGATCGACCGATGGTCCCTTACGATATAATACATGGTTCATTTGCGAGACCGATCGACCGATGGTCCTTTACGATATAATACGTGGTTCATTTGTGAGATCGATTGACCGATGGTCCTATATAGTTCATCCGTGAGGCCGTTTGACCGGTGGATATATTTTATATACGAGCTCTCCTAGCCTTGTTCGATGAACCGGAGGACTGGACATGGCCGATGGCCCGATGGGGCATCGTACACCTTTAAATCACTAGATTTTGAAATGAATTTATTATGTCATTAACTTTGTTTTATTTTACTAGTTACTAAGTAAATATCATCTAGCATTAAGTATTATAGAAACTTGTTGCTATAACAGGTTCAAAAGTAGTTGCTATAACTTTGCACAGTAAATTCGATTTTGAAGTTTTAGATGAAACTTGTTGAGTTGCCTAAGTTATCTTTTATTTTGTAGATTTGTATATAGTTCTTTTGAATCATAAATATAAAACAACCTAGTCGAATTCATAATTTTATTTGTACAGTAGTTTACTTTAGTTGGTTTCAATTGTTAATAATTATCATGTTATGTAAATGTAAATTTTATAATCCATATCTATTATTGTATATGTTTTTATGAATTTCTATACACATTAATTATCCTGAAAATTATAAGTGTAGTTGGCGTATCGTAGATCCTTTAAGTGTCTCACAATCTACCATTAATGTATTTTGACTAATTTGTGATTGCAGAAGACGCATGCATTAACATATGTACTACCAAAAACGCGTTGTTTTAATCAGCAACCACCACAAATGGTTAATTTCAAAACTTACTCATAAACTTACGGTACTTTTTGGGAGTTGACTTTTTTGTTCTTCTCATTGCAACTTTTTTTATATGAACACAATTAACATTGTTCCACTGTGAGAAAGAAAAGCCATAATAAGCAAGAGCACATTGCATTGATATTTGGGAGTAGAATTATAATGTTTGCACGTGAAGATGTCGAAGTTTTAGGTTTGGTCGCATTTAATTTACGACCTATCTTCTCCTTAAAGCTTACGTTACTATAGGAGCAGCTATGATTCCTACCAATCCATGGCAAAACACTTTTTGAATGCTTTCATACATAAACACTTCCATCACCCCCAATAACCAATCATCTTCTTTCACCTCGTTACTCTAAACAATACAATGATATTTTTTTGTTTTTTAATTGAAATTTTTCCTGACCAAAATTTTGATGCATTTTTGTTTTTAAATTTTAAAAATTAATAGATAAAATCTTTTTAACTAAATTACATTAAATTTTTTTAATATATTAAATACGTTTCTTTGATAAACATTAAAGTGATAATATATCAAATAGTATAAATAACTTAAATATTAACATGAAACGTGTTTGAAACATAACAAAAATTAACATAATTGGACTAAATTTTTATTTATTTATTTACTTTTAAAGTTTGAGAACAAAAATATATTAAAATTTGGAAAAAAATGAATTTTAATTTTAAATCAACATTTAAAGAATAAAAACATATTTAATACCTTGAAAAACAAATTTGTCATGTTAATTGAAAAACAAATTTGTAATTAAATCGTGTGCGTAGTAAATTAATCATAATACGGTTATTTCAAGAAAATTTATGATATAGGTGTGGTTATTTTTAGTAATTTACAGAAATGAGTGATTTTAAAATTATATAGGTAATTTTTAAAAATATTATCCATATATAAGTCATATTTTAATTTTTTTTTGAATTAGACTGGATTGATTATGGCTTTCTTTTTCATTAGAGTCGTGTTTACTTCAGTAAAAAAAATGTAGAGTTGACTTGTAAATAAAACCTTAATCTATTTAAAAATATATCAAATTTTATGAATTAGATTATGACTTCTTGATCATGATGTTGTGTAAAAGACTACTTATATGATAATGAAGCAGAAAAAAAAAAAAAAAAAAAAATATATATATATATATATATATATATATATATATTAATAAATATGATGATGTAATGACATAATTAATTTTGTTAGATGTATTTCTCGAAAATTTTAGTAGTGATACTTTGTAAATTAAATTCCATAAAAATAATTTATAGTCTACTTCTAGAACCTGTGTATAACTTTTTGCAAGTAACTATTTATTTTTAGTGTACAAAATTTCTCAATATTAAAATTATTCAAGTTTTTTTACAATAACAATGTTGGACTATGTTGAATGAATTTTATTTTTATATATTGACGATAAAATATTATAAATGCTTAATTTTAACGTTGTTTAATAACATTATAGTTGATAAAAAAAATATAAAGTGAGATTCCCTAAATTAATATTATTGAATTAATGTATGTTTTACCCACATTCTTACTTTTTTCATCTATGAGTTTAAATTATATAAATGGAGAGACACACACTCCACACACACGATTATGTCAATAACAGTTGCAGACTTTCCCTAGATTGAGAATTTTACAATAATTTTACAGTAACCTTTATTTTGAAATAAAAATAATAACAGTATTTTTAATTTGAGATAATTTTTTTTTTAGTTTTCAAATTAAAATTTGATCTTTTTTATTCAGGAGTCTATTTTAGAAAATAAAAAAAGTATTTGTGCACCAATTTTAGTATTCATGTCCCAAATACGTTAACGATTTGTGTTTATTTATACAACCTACTTTTACTTTAAATTATTATTACCAAACACGAGAATCTACTTTTTTTTAAATGACTGGATTAAAAAGATCGTTTTTAAATGACCACATCATCTAAATTTACAAGAATAAAAACTTGAAGGATGAAAGCATCGTGAGTTACTCCACAGATATTGCCTGAAGCAATTTGTGGGTGTCTTCACTCACCTCCACATTCTCCATCTTCAACCTCCGTTGCATGGCCGAACTTGTCATACAAGCAGCTGCATAAGTTCTGATCAATGATTCAGAAACATCCACCCCTAGAGAATCCACAGATTTCTTCACAATCTCTACAAATTCTTCTGCACCGTCAACATCCTTTTCTTGTTCAAAATGCCTCATCATGACATCCATGACCTTTGACGATGGAATCCACTTCTCACCATTCCCAAACATGGCTTTTAGCCTATGTTTACGATCCCCAATCATTTCTCTCCTACATTTCGTCCTTCTCGTATCTACTGTTTGTTGTGTTCATTCATCACAATTTGGTAACCACCCAGTTGAAAATCAAACTTTTTGGCCGAAGGAAGAGTTGCGCAAGTTGAACGCTGTAAGAGCTCGTCTTCGGCAAATCAACAAACCTCCTGTTAAGACAATTCAGGTTTGTGCAAATGATTGTTCTATTCACCTTGTCTTGTTTTCTTTCTAGACCATGCTATATAATTGATATGCTTATGTTGTGTTTTTGTGCTTCTTTTGTGCAGAGTCCCGATGGAGATATAATAGATTGTGTTCTATCTTATAAGCAACCAGCCTTTGATCATCCTCTACTGAAAGGACACAAACCATTGGTATTTATTATTTTGTTGATGTTGTTGTGTGTGTTTATATAAAAAAAAAGTAGTAATTTTTGTTCATCTGTGTGTGTAGGATCCCCCAGAAAGACCGAGAGGACATAACCAAATGGATTATTTGAATGAGAACTTTCAGTTATGGAGTTTGTCCGGTGACTCATGCCCTGAAGGCACAATTCCGATAAGAAGAACAAGGGAAGAGGATATTTTAAGAGTTCAATCTGTTCACAGATTTGGAATGAAAAAAACACTAAATCGTGTCAGAAGGGACACCAGTGGCAATGGACATGAGGTATATTACTTGAGAGCAATCATAGATAGTAACACAAACTCTGATATTCTTTTTTATCTTTCCCTTTTCTCTTTTTCTCAAAGAAAGTGGAGTAAGAATAAACTAATAATATTAACACAAACAAACTACAATTCAATGTTTCATTTCTTTATCATACCCTTTTGAAAGTTAAGTAAATTGAACCACGTCAGAGCATTATATTCCACCCTATTTTACCACTTGTCAGTCCTCTTACTGTGAAACTGGGCACAGTAATGAACTTCTCCTAGTCCTGTTAGAAAAGCAAATATAAGTATAATGGATTCTGAACAAAAACATAAAAGTTAAATTGGGAAGTTAAATTGTTATGCACAACTTAATTATGGTATGTTGAAATTGGACTAACAATGTTGTGGATGGTGCACATTGCATAGCATGCAATTGGGTATGTGACAGGGGATAAGTACTACGGAGCAAAAGCTAGCATAAACGTGTGGGCACCCATGGTAGAAAACCCATCTGAATTTAGCTTGTCTCAAATATGGGTCATTTCTGGTTCATTTGGGGATGATCTAAACACCATTGAAGCTGGTTGGCAGGCATGTTGCTATCATTATTACTTTATCATAATTAATTCTTCGTTTACTTTCTACTATTTATTTTCTTTATCTTAAATGCACCCCATTTGGTTAATCATTCAAAATACAATTAGCATATTAAATCACCTCTCTCTCTTTTTCATCCATGTATTCAATTTTGTACTTTAGCCAATCTAGCTAATTTCAAATAATTTTATATGCAGGTCAGTCCAGGGTTATATGGGGATAGGTATCCTAGATTCTTTACTTATTGGACAGTAAGTAAATTTATTCAAGAAAAAGAGATGGAAAACTATATTATGTATAATTATTTTTGCTTCAATTGTAAGATACCTGATAACAAAATTTTTATTCAAACCCACTAATTATTGTAATTATTTGCAGACTGATGCATACCAAGCAACTGGGTGTTACAATTTACTCTGTTCAGGTTTTGTTCAAACTAACAATAAAATTGCAATTGGAGCAGCAATCTCTCCAACTTCTTCATACAATGGTGGCCAATTTGATATTAGCTTACTCATTTGGAAGGTAATTTTCTATTCATGTTACCAAATTCACTTTGGATATCTAAACATGTGAGGTTTTTGTTTTTGATTTCTTTTGTCTTTAGATAGTGTTTTTGGTCGAGGAGTAAAGTTAAACTGTTTTATTTTTATATTTTTTTTTTCACAATCAAACGATTTAGGAGTTCATTTTCTTAATTTACAGTTAAAGTTGTAAGATTATGGATAATTTACACAAGATCAACTTATGGGTCCCATGTGTGAAATAAAGCATTCATTGGATTTTGATGATAGAAGAGTGACGTCCACCATTGAATCTCAATAATTTTTTTAGTCAAGCAAAATATGCAATTCTCGTAGTCAAAGGTGCAAAAAACTAAAAGAAAATCTAAACTAAAAAGATTGTCAATGTGGGGCTCTCCACACTTTCGGAAGTTTCTTATTACCTCTGAATTATATCATAAAAAAATGTTTTTCTTCCTCTAAAATTTTTAGAACTTTAGTGTGTTCTAATCTTTTACTTCTTAGTCTCTCTAATTTTAAAATACAATATTCTTTATTATAAAAGTGATTTCAATAACACTATAGGGAAAAGAATATTTATACAGTGTTTGAGGAAAAGTAAAGAAAGTAAATGCGGACAAAAGCTTTTAAAAGAATCAAAACCGAATTTCAAAATATAAAGAAAAGACAAAAAAAATACATTTTATCTTAAAAGAATCTAATTTGCATACACCATTTTATCCAATATGATTCCATTCTATTGCGAAGTCATCATAGTATGACAACTCTAAATTATTAAACGTGTATAAAATTAATTTGTAATTATTAGGCGTATAAATTAAAGAACTCTAAATTAAGTAAAGACAAGGTGATTACAAAATTTGGCAGGGTAATGATTTATCTGAAAGATATGAAACAATGACAGAGAAAAAGGGGAAGAAAAAATTGTGTACAGTGTCGCGTCATAGTTAATATGTGCAACACCACTTTAGTAGTCTGGACATCACACGCGTGATTGAGAGTGCATACGAATAATGTGTTGTAACTCCCATAGGCTTTTCTTCTTTAAGATTCTTTTTCCTTTTCCAACTAAAGAGCTTAAAAATGTTTGAGCTCACCACACCTTTGTTTTTTGTTTTCCTTCATTTCCGTAACAGTTTAGCAAAATCCCAACACTTTTGCATATTTCACTCTGCACCTTTCAAGCGGTGGCTCTTTTTGACCATTTTCTCATGTGATTTCTGATGTTGCTATATATGAATGATTATGTCTATGTGTTGAGTAGGTTTGCTTTGTGATAAAAATAGAAGGTTTGGTTATTTTGGCAGGATCCGAAGCATGGGAACTGGTGGCTTGAATTTGGAGGCGGGAGCCTAGTTGGGTACTGGCCATCGTCGTTGTTCAGCCACTTAAGAGATCATGCAAGCATGATTCACTTTGGTGGAGAAATAGTGAATTCAGGGATATCAGGGTCTCACACTTCCACTCAAATGGGTAGTGGACATTTTGCAGAAGAGGGTTTTGGAAAAGCTTCATATTTCAGGAATATGCAAGTTGTGGATTGGGACAATAACTTGATTCCCTTGTCAGATTTAAAGGTTCTAGCAGATCATCCAAATTGCTACCACATACAAGGAGGGGTTAACCAGGCATGGGGGAATTATTTTTACTATGGTGGACCTGGAAGAAATGTAAATTGTCCCTAACCTTCATTTGGAGGGAGGATGTCGACGATTCCAAAGAAATTGAAAATATCTAGTAATTGAATTACTTGCGATTAAATTTTTTCTATTTCTTAATTAGTTAAATAAGATAAAGTAATTAAAATATTCTAAATTTTAATTTTTTTTGTTTGAATAAAATAATTTAATTGTTATTTTACAACGAATTCAATTCTATCTTTGAACTAACTTAACTTAGTTCGATCTTTAATTCAATACGACTTGTCTTGACATTTTGTTCAATTTGACCTTCAGCTCAGTTCGATCTTTGGTTCGGCTCTTCCCGACTCAACCTTCGGTCCGGACCAACTCGACTCGACTTTCAACTTGGACTTGCCCAACTCGACCTTCTACCCCACCCAGACCAACCCTTCACGACCTTTGACCCAACCTTTTGCCTTACCCAGCCCAGCTCAACCTTCGGCCCACCCGACCCTACTTGAACTTCGACTTGACCAAGTTTGACCTTCAGCCCGGCCAGACCGACCCAAGTTGGCTTGCCCTTTAGTCCAACATGGACCAACTTAAATAAACCTTCGCCCTAACCTGAGTAGGTCAGCCCGACCCGACCTAACTCGACCTTTTACCCGACTACCCGGCTAGACCTTCGGCTCACGCTAAACTTTTGGCTGGCCAACGAAACTCTACATTTGACCTCAACCTAACTCGACTCAACCTTCATCCCAAGCCAGACCAGTTTGACCTTCGATCTGGATCGACCTGACTTGGCTTCACCTTCAGCCCAAATCGACCTTTGGCCCGACCTGGGTCATCCGACTTGACCTTTAGTCTAGACGGATCCGTCTCAACCTTCGGCCTATGCTGGCCCAACTCGACTCGACCTTCAATCCTGGCCGACCCAGCTCGACCTTCTACCCGACCCGATCAACTTTTTGGACATATAGACTTTTTTTTGTCCTAACCAAGTTGGGGAATTTCAATTGAAATTCCTTATTTATTGAGTGAATTTCAAAATCTATTATTTTAGTTATTTAAAACACATTCTTAAAAGTTTTCAACTTCAATTTTCTTTTAATTTTCTCATCTAAACATATCATTTTCCTTAAAAAAAATTTCAAATTCTTCAAATAAATTAATTACTCTCTTAAATTGTCTCGTTCAAACACAATTAAAGAATGAATTGATCATAAAGAATAATAGGTAGAGAGATGAACCCTTTATTTTAGTTTCTTTTGTCTTTAATTTCTTTTTTGCATTACTGGATTTTGTTTTTATCATATGTTTTCTTCCCAATCTTATCCATTGAAACACAACACACGAACCAGACTCTGATACCACTGTTGAATTTTTTGAGAGAGGATCATTGGAAAGATACAATACCAATGAGACATGAGTCCAATCCACACATAAGGGATTGACACCACTCTTAACCCAAAACCTTAAGACGATGGACTTATAGGTCATCATCTTTATATGGTGCTCAACTTTCTTATTTTTACTCAATACTAGTAGGAGACCCGTGCATACGCACGAGTCGTGTTTTTTTGCTTTTAAAATTTGGTAATGTTGAAAAAATGACTTTTATATGTTTATGTATAAATAAATGATTAGGAAAAAAAAATATTTTGAAGAGTTCAATACTTAATTTAATTGTATGCACCGATTAGATTAATTTAAGGAATATTATTGATATAATTAGCTGAAATTAACTATTATTTTATGTTATATTTTTTAGTATATTTCATGATGAATTAGTTGTAAGGTAGGTTTAAGTATATATGTAAATGTAATTTGATTTGTTTTAATACATATTGTTATTTAATGTTATTGTATATAAATGATTTATTTCAATTTAAATGATTTTAAAGAATTGATTTGTTAATTTGAGTATATGAAATTATTACAATTATTAAGTAAATATAATCTACTATAACTACGAAGAATTAATTAATTTGATGTACTATATTCAAATTTTTTTAATTTTGGTTATATTTGTAATGTTATTGATTTAAAAGTTTATTAATTGT
>Ga0099822_1003320_pt1 | contig 20578 bp, 18 predicted proteins | sample CowpeawhiteBW_FD_76839 | JGI IMG/M metagenome (GOLD analysis project Ga0099822, IMG submission 76839) | Root nodule microbial communities of legume samples collected from California USA - Cow pea white BW | ecosystem: Host-associated > Plants > Roots > Nodule | place: USA: California | collected...
CTCGGCGGATGGACCGGCTACGCCTCGCATCGCCCACCTGGACCAATCACCTTCCACATCGGGATGGCTCGCTTCCAAATCCTCGTATACGGCACCGCAAACGTGTAGATGCCATAGTGCGAAGGCAGGGACCCATAACCACAGGGTTTAATTGTTGAGGAAGGCTGTGGCCCCAGCCCTGCGCAACAATGACCTTCGGTGGTTATGGGTCCCTGCCTTCGCCGGGACGACGGTGGAGTATGTGGCGCCGTTCGCTACTCAGCTTGACGGGTTGATACGTTACCGGGCCGACTGGGCAAACAAAAAGGCGGCCACGAAGGCCGCCTTTTCAAATCGTGCGATCGGTGCGCGGCTTACTCCGCCGCCAGCTTCACTTCCGGCGCAGCGGCGCCGATTTCGGCGTCGACCTGCGATTCGAACTTGGTAAAGTTCTTCTGGAACATGCCGATCAGCGCACGCGCGGTCTTGTCGAACTCGGCCTTGTCGGCCCAGGTCTTGATCGGATCGAGGATGTGCGGCTCGACGCCCGGCAGCGAGGTCGGCACCGCGAAGCCGAAATAGCGGTCGGTGCGGAAATCGGCGTTGCGCAGCGAGCCGTTCAACGCGGCGGTCAGCAGCGCACGCGTCACCTTGATCGGCATGCGGCGGCCGACGCCGTACTTGCCGCCGGTCCAGCCGGTGTTGACCAGCCAGCAATCGACATTGTGCTTGGCGATCAGCTCGCGCAGCATGTTGCCGTACACGGACGGATCACGCGGCAGGAACGGCGAGCCGAAGCAGGTGGAGAATTCCGGCTGCGGCTCGTTGCCGAGACCGCGCTCGGTGCCGGCGACCTTCGCGGTGTAGCCGGACAGGAAGTGATACATCGCCTGCGCCGGCGTCAGCTTGGCGATCGGCGGCATCACGCCGAAAGCGTCGGCGGCCAGCATCACCACGTTCTTCGGATGCGGCGCGCACCCGGTGCGCGAGGCGTTCGGGATGAAATCGAGCGGATAGGCCGAGCGGGTGTTCTCGGTCTTCGAGCCGTCATCGAAATCGGGCGCACGGTCGTTCGCGCCGCGCACGACATTCTCCAGCACCGCGCCGAAGCGTTTGCTGGCGGCATAGATTTCCGGCTCGGCTTCGGCCGACAGCTTGATGCACTTGGCGTAGCAGCCGCCTTCGAAATTGAAGACGCCGTCCTCGCTCCAGCCGTGCTCGTCATCACCGATCAGCGTGCGCTTGGGATCGGCGGAGAGCGTGGTCTTGCCGGTACCGGACAGGCCGAAGAAGATCGCGGTGTCGCCGTCGGGGCCGACATTGGCCGAGCAGTGCATCGGCATCACGCCCTTCTCGGGCAGATAGTAGTTCAGCGTGGTGAACACGCTCTTCTTCATCTCGCCGGCATATTGCGAGCCGCCGATCAGGACGATCTTGCGGGCGAAATCGATCGCGACGACGTTCTCCGAGCGCACGCCATGGCGCTTCGGGTCGGCGCGGAAGCTCGGCAGGTCGATGATGGTGAGTTCGGGAACGAAGCCCGTGAGCTCCGAGGTTTCGGGGCGGATCAGCAGCGTGCGGATGAACAGCGAATGCCAGGCAAGCTCGGTGAAGACACGCGTCTTGATGCGATGCTTCGGATCGGCGCCGCCATAGAGATCCTGCGCGAACAGCGTCATGCCTTCGGCGTGCTTGAGGAAGTCGGCATAGAGCGTCGCGAACTGCTCCGACGTGATCGACTGGTTGCCGGCCCACCACATGCTCTTGTCGGTGAGTCCGTCGCGAACCGTGAACTTGTCCTTCGGGCTGCGGCCGGTGAACACGCCGGTGTCCGCGCACAGCGCGCCATCGGCCGAGAGCACCGCTTCGCCGTTGCGCAGCGCATGCTCATAGAGCTGAGGCGCGCCATAATTCCAGTGCACGCCCTTGAGATTTTTTAAGCCGAATTTGTCGGCACCGAAGGCACCGTTATGCACGCCCATCTCTTGCACGAAGAACCTCCTCGAACCCGCGTATCCTTGCTCGCGCGAATGTCGCCAAACGCGCCCCGCCGCGGTGACCGCCTGTTGAATATAGCCTTCCGGCTCCGGTCCGGCGACCTAATAGTGGGGATCGCCGGGCTTGCCAAGCTAGTCGACCGGGTTTTGGTTTATTCCAAGGCGGGCTCGTCATTTCATGCATATGCCGCAGCGCGGGACTGTTTCGCTTCGCTTTCGCTTTCCTGTCGATTTCACGGAAGTTGCGCGACGTTTGATCGCTGTTTTCCCTGGAATCACGGCACTGCAATGCACAAACGATGCCAGCGCGTGAGGCAGGTGCGATCCGACCAGCGCGCAAATGGCCGAGAATGCCGGGTATGCATTTCGCGACGACGATGCGTCGTCGAGGCGCTTCGGCAAGACCTGACGCAACGTCACCACGCCGCGCATGTCGTCCACTATTGTGTTGCACGGATCGCACCACCCGATCTGCACCGAGCTTCAGTCGCGCAACCTCAATCACGGCCAACGAGCCATGGCCGAAGCTGAATCGTGGTAATGCGCAACTGCGGCAAAGGTTCCGCAGATGCACATTCGATCGCCTCGGTGAGGCCGTGCAGCGCCATCGATGATAACGCAATCAGCAACCACTCGGGCATCGCTCTCCGTCGCGAGCGCATCTTCCTGAGCGACGATGTGATTTTACGTGTGCCGCGTTCGCTCTGTCGGCGGCGACAATTCATCGGCGCAAAATGATCGCGCTGTCAGCGTCCCGCCACGCCCAACGCCTCCGTCACCAAACGTCTCGCGCGATCTCACCGCACAGAAGCCGCGGCCATGCGACACCATGCCTCGTCGCGGCAACGGCAGCGCGGCTCGGACCGACCGATAGTCCTTTGAACTACCCGTCGTTGGATGATGCGGTGTCGGATGATCCCTTGGCGCGGGCCTCGCCGGCGAGGCGGACCAGCATCTTGCGCAGGTCGGGGCCACTCGTGACCCTTGCCGGGAAATCGAGCCGCAACGTCCTGCGGTCCGCCTGCATGTCTATGCCGTCGGGATCGCAGCCGGTGCAGGTCCAATCCGCACTCTGCGCGCCGAGTAGGCGCGTGGCGTAGAGATTCATCGCCTCGCGGTGATCCTCATTCATATGTGCCACCGCGCCCGCCTCTGCTTCCAACAGGGGCGCCGCGTCGCTGAGATCGGTAAGAAACTGCTCCGGCGTCAGGTCGATGATCCGGCCGAATCCGGCGACCAGATGGGCGCCGGTGGGCCGGACCCGAAAGAACGCAAAATCCTTAAAATCTACAAAGGTTTCCGCGGAGGGATGGACGCTGAGATAGCGGCGGCGCAGCAATGGCGCCGCAGCCTCGTTGGCCTCCTCCGCCCGCCCCGCCAGCATGATCCGCGCCCCTTCCAGCGGATCCCCTTCGGCGCGTTCGTCCAGCATCAGCGAGACCCTGCCATCGGCCAGGATGTTCCTCGTATGCAGCGCCAGCCGCGAGATCAGCAGGATCGGCGAACCGTCCGGATGGGAAGCCAGATTGACCAGCGAGCAATAGGGATCGCCGCTGCCGGTCATGAGTGTGGCGAGCGCCCCCTGGTGGCTGCGTCGCAGCAGCGAGCGGGCGAGCCGAACGGGGGTGAAATCGGGGGTCGGTTGCATGGGCCTATCGGGTCATTTTATTGCGGAACCGGCCGATTCCGCAGCGAAAAAGGGCCTTTCCTCATGATCTCAGGGTGCTATATGGGGTCCAACGCATGGGTCGCAGAAGCGTTTTTTGCGGAACTCGGTCACACTTCAGCCTAGCTTGCATTGCTCGTTGACCGCGTTCGAAGCCCTATTGTACGGCGCGTCGCTGGAATGCCCGCCGCTTAAGCCACTCTCATTGTGAAAGCAGCACATGCCCACAATCGCCTTGGTCGACGACGACCGCAACATTCTCACTTCCGTCTCGATCGCGCTCGAAGCCGAAGGCTATCGCATCATGACCTATACGGACGGTGCGTCGGCGCTGGATGGTTTTCGCACGTCGCCGCCCGATCTTGCGATCCTCGATATCAAGATGCCGCGCATGGACGGCATGGAGACGCTGCGGCGGCTGCGGCAGAAGTCCGATCTGCCGGTGATTTTCCTCACCTCCAAGGATGAGGAGATCGACGAATTGTTCGGCCTGAAAATGGGCGCCGACGATTTCATCCGTAAGCCGTTCTCGCAGCGCCTGCTGGTCGAGCGCGTCAAGGCTGTGCTTCGCCGCGGTCAGCCCAAGGATCCGACCGCGCCGCCGAAGGAGCCCGACGCCCGTGCGCTCGACCGCGGCCTGCTGCGGATGGACCCGGAGCGCCACACCTGCACCTGCAAGAACGAGCCGGTCACGCTGACGGTAACCGAATTTCTGATCCTGCAGGCGCTTGCCACCCGCCCCGGCGTGGTGAAGAGCCGCAATGCGCTGATGGATGCCGCCTATGACGACCAGGTCTATGTCGACGACCGCACCATCGACAGCCACATCAAGCGGCTGCGCAAGAAGTTCAAGGTGGTGGACGACGAGTTCGAGATGATCGAGACGCTGTACGGCGTCGGCTATCGCTTCAAGGAAGCCTGATCTGCGCTTCCGGGACGCTTTGTTAACTGACAGGGCCCGCGCGGCTGGGGTAAGGTCGCGCGGGCGATTACGTGCTTCGCGGGACGACATCCACACCAACCGGCAGCTTTGCCAGTGCTTGATCGAACGCAGCCCGAGCCGGGACTGAACACCGAGGACGCGCTACTGCTCCTCGAACACGATGCAATAGCTGACGACGTGGCGCTGGAGAAAGGCTGGCGTCGCCCGCTCGGCTGGCTGCGCCGTGCCGGCCAGTTCTTCTTCGCGCTGTCGTTCTCGAGCCTGACGCGCCGCATCGTCTCGCTCAATCTGGCCGGCCTCGTCGCACTGGTCGCGAGCATCCTCTATCTCTCGCAGTTTCGCGCCGGCCTGATCGAGGCGCGCACGCAGAGTCTCATGGTCTATGCCGAGATCATCTCGGAGGCGACCGCCGCATCGGCGACCGTCGAAGGCAACACCGTGACCATCGATCCCGATCGGCTGCTCGATTTGAAGCCCGGCGAGAGCTTCGGTCAGCCCGATGAATCGGCGGACTTCCCGATCAATCCCGAGCGCGTGGCGCCGATTCTGCGCCGCCTGATCGCGCCGACCAAGACGCGGGCCCGCATCTTCGATCGCGACGGCGGGCTGATCCTCGACAGCCGCAACCTGTTCGCACGCGGCGACGTGCTGCGCATGGAGCTGCCGCCGCCGTCAGAGAAGCCGTCGCTGTACGAGAGAAGCAAGATCGCGATCAAGACCTGGTTCAACCGCGGCGACCTGCCGATCTACCGCGAGCTCGGCCCCGAAGGCGGCAAGGGCTATCCGGAAGTCGCAAAGTCGCTCGAGGGATTGAACAGCAGCATGGTGCGCGTCACCGAACGCGGTGCGGTGGTGGTGTCAGTCGCCGTCCCGGTGCAGCATTTCCGCGCCGTGCGCGGCGCGCTGATGCTGACCACGCAAGGCGACGACATCGACCAGATGGTGATGTCCGAACGCCTCGCCATCCTCAAGGTCGGCGGCGTCGCATCCGCGGTCATGATCATGCTGTCGCTGCTGCTGGCGAGCACGATCGCGGGTCCGGTGCGGCAGCTCGCCGACGGCGCCGAGCGCGTCCGCCATCGCATCCAGACCCGCGTCGAAATTCCCGACTTCACCGGGCGCCGCGACGAGATCGGCCATCTCTCCGGCGCGCTGCGCGACATGACCAACGCGCTCTACAGCCGCATCGAGGCGATCGAGATGTTCGCTGCCGATGTCGCCCATGAGCTCAAGAATCCACTGACGTCGCTGCGATCAGCCGTGGAGACGCTGCCGCTGGCGCGCAACGACAGCAGCCGCGCGCGGCTGCTCGCCGTGATCGAGCACGACGTCAAGCGGCTCGATCGCCTGATCTCCGACATTTCGGACGCAAGCCGCCTGGATGCCGAGTTGCAACGGCAGGACATGGCGCCGGTCGATCTGCGCCGGCTGCTGACGACGCTGACCGGCGTCGCCAACGAGACGCGGCTCGGCCACGACGTCGCCGTCGAAGCCCGCTTCGAGGGCCGCGGGCCCACCGATACGCTCTCGGTGCCGGGCCATGCTTCACGGCTCGGCCAGGTGATCTCGAACCTGCTGTCGAACGCGCAGTCGTTCTCCAGGCCCGGTGACAAGGTGCGTATCGTCTGCCGGCGCGTCCGCAATGAGGTCGAGATCGTCGTCGACGACGACGGCCCCGGCATCGGTCAGGATGCGCTGGAGCGGATCTTCGAGCGCTTCTACACCGACCGCCCGCACCAGGGCTTTGGCCAGAACTCCGGCCTTGGGCTCTCGATCTCCAAGCAGATCATCGAAGCGCATGGCGGGCGCATCTGGGCCGAAAATCGCCATGGCCCTGCCGGCGAGGACGGCAAGCCCACGGTCGCCGGCGCACGCTTCGTGGTCAGGCTGCCGACACTATGAGCCGCAACGCCAGCGTGCACGCATCCGCCGTCCTGATCGGCGAGCGTGCCGTGCTGATCCGGGGACCATCGGGCGCCGGCAAGTCCCGCCTGGCGTTCGACCTGATTCTCGCCGGCCGCTCCGGACAGCTTCCGACCGCCATTTTGGTGGGTGACGACCGTGTCCATCTCGACACAGCCGGCGAACAATTGTGGGTCCGGCCGGCGCGGGAACTGGCCGGCCTGATCGAGATCCGAGGCCTCGGAATCCGCCGCTGCCACTTTGTCGGGCAGGCCAGGGTCGGGCTCGTCGTCGACTTGGCGGCCGAGGACGCGGAGCGGCTGCCGCCGCCGGAAGCTCTCAAGATCGACCTAAATGGTGTTTTGCTACCGAGAATTCCGGTCGCTGCCGGCTTCCAACCCCTGCCGCTGGTTGTCGCCGCGCTAACGACAACTGAAAGTTCATGGCCCGGTAATCTTGCGGCCGATTGTGGAAAGGGAATTGGTAACCATATCACATCCACTATCGCGTCCGATTTGGTCGGCGCAGCCTCCCCTCTCGATCGCCAGGAACAGGGAGACTAGCCAAGATGCCCTCTTGCGCAGGGCCTCTGGATGGTCAAAGTGGCGCGTTCGTGCGGTGCACCAAAGAGCGCCCACGAGGAGTTTCCGATGATTGGTCTAGTGCTGGTGACCCATGGGCGCCTTGCCGACGAGTTCAGAGCGGCGCTCGAACACGTGATGGGTCCACAGAAACAAATTGAATCAATTACGATCGGAGCGGAGGACGACTCCGATCTCTGTCGAAGCGACATCATCGAGGCGGTGAATCGCGTCGATAGCGGCGACGGCGTTGCGATCCTCACCGACATGTTCGGCGGTACGCCGTCGAACCTTGCGATCTCCTGCATGAGCCGCCCGAAAGTGGAAGTGCTCGCAGGTATCAATCTTCCCATGCTGGGCAAGCTTGCCAAGGTTCGCGAGGAGCGCTCGTTGCCCGATGCGATCGCGATGGCCCAGGAAGCCGGCCGCAAATACGTCACCATCGCCAGCCGCGTCCTCGCAGGCAAATGAACGACGAAACCTCGGGCGCAAACGAAGTCGGCCCGAGCGTGCCAGCGGGTGCCATTTCCCGTGAACTGCTGATCGTCAACAAGCGCGGCCTGCATGCCCGCGCCTCCGCCAAATTCGTCCAGACAGTCGAACGCTTCAACGCCGAGGTCTGGGTCACGCGCGGCAGCGAGACCGTCGGCGGCACCTCGATCATGGGCCTGATGATGCTCGCGGCCGGGCCCGGCACCACGGTGATCGTCTCCGCGACGGGCCCCGAAGCGCAGGCCGCGCTCGACGCCATCGCCGAACTCGTCGCCAGCAAATTCAACGAAGAAGGCGCGTAAGGCGCACCGGTGCCGCTACTTCGCCGGCGGCACCAGGTAGACCTTCCACACGGTCGACGGGCCGGGATGGCCGCCATAGAAGCGCTGCGTGGTCATCACCAGCGGCTCGGCCTCCCTGGCGTGCTCCGCCATCCACGCTTCGCACGGCTTCAGGAAGACCGGATCGGTGGTGTCGCAGATGCCGATGAAGCCGTAACGCTTGGCGTCATCGAGCGAGGTCAAGCCGGACGACACTTCGCCGGGCGTGATCGCCGCCGGATGATCGGGACTATAGAACGTCATCGGCTCGCTGATGTCGGAGCGGGCGGCGACGACGGCCCAGCGCGAATGGAATTTGGCCTGCCAGGTCTGGGTCAGCTCGCGCGCGAGCTCCGAGCGGGCGGCATAGGTCGAAGCTGTGTTGTGGCTCGACGCCATCTCCTGCGTCGCGATGCTCGGCGCGGCGAACAGCATGGCGACCGTGATCACGAACCAGATCGCGGTGATGGTGAACAGCGCCATGCGCGGAATCCGCACCCGCGGGATCGCGACCAGCGCGAGCGGCGCCAGGAAGAACAGCGGAATACCCCAGTCGGTCTTCATGTAGACCGTGAACGCCAGTGCGCCAAGCGGCGGCGCGATCGCGACGATGATCTGGATGATCCAGACGTTGAGCGCCTGTGCGCGGTTGAGCTCCGGATTGGGGCGGCTCGACCAAAGGAGCCGCGCGGGCCGCCACGACAGCGAGCTCAATGACAGCGCCAGCAGGCCCAGCAGCACCGGCGCGGCGAGCAGCCCGAGATTGTGCCCGATATAGCCGATCACGAGCTCGACGTTGAGCGCGCGGCTCGACAGCGCGTAGACGTCGCCGGCGTAGGTGAGCGGCAGGAAATCGACCTCCTCCAGCCACACCAGATGCGGGATCATCAGCACGGCCATCGTGCCGATCGCAGCCCAGGGCGCCGGCGAGCGCAGGAAGGCGAGCCGCTGCGGATGGATCAGCGCGGCCAGGCCGATCGCGCCGATCATGGTCAGCACCCAGTACTTGGTCATCAACGCCAGCGCGCCGGCGAAGCCGAGCAACAGGCCGGATCTCACGCTCCGCTGCTCGAACGCGTTCAGATAGGCCAGCACGAGCAACGGCAACGGCACGAGCTGCGCCAGGTCGGCGTTGTACTTAAAGCCCTTGAAATTGAAGATCGGGTACAGCGCGAGCATCACCACGCTGAAGAACGCGCGGCGGCGATCGACGACGCGCAGCGCGATCAGCCAGCAGACCACCATGGCGAAGCTCACCGTCGCCATCGCAAGCGCATAGGTCGACCAGTTGGCGACCGGGAAGAACTTGAACCAGACGCCGGCCATCCAACCTGACAGCGGCGGATGCTTGCCATAGCCGAGCAGGAAGCGCTGGCCCCAGCCATAGGCTTCGGCAACGTCCATGTGGACGTCCTGCGCGGCCTTGAGCTTGATGAGGATCGCCGTCCACAGCACCGCATGAACGAGCGCGAAGCTGATCACGAGCCACAGGCCGGTCTGGGGATCCGTCGCCCGCGAGACCAGCCACGCAGCCACTCGACGGATCGTCAGCCGGCGGTTCGCGCGCCGCGCGGCGGGAAGATAGGAGGCAGTCGACATGGTCAGCGCCTACGGCATGATCCGGAGAAGTGCGAAGCGGTGTTCCGAAAAGATCATGCCCAACAGAAAGCCACAGCGCGATGATGTCTCATTCGGATTTCACCGCGCTTTAGCGCGTTTTTACGGCCAGTGAAATCAGCTTGGCGTGAACTGCGCTCTCGGCCGCCGACCGGCGTCACGTGCTTTTGGGCAACCGCCCGCGGAACGCACGACGGGCGAGCGGTCCGGCGGGTCCAGCGCATCCAAAGGTCCAGGGTTGGGCGACGCCACACCGGGCCGAAAGCCGGCCGGACATCGATCACGATGCCGCCCGTGATTCGCTGTCACACCGCTGCAAAATACCGCAATATGGTTGCCGCTTGGGGGGTGCGGATGCTATCCCGCGCCCCATGACAACCGCCCCGATTTCCAACATCCGCAACTTCTCCATCGTCGCCCATATCGACCATGGCAAATCGACCCTGGCCGACCGCCTGATCCAGATGACGGGCGGACTGTCGGATCGCGAAATGGCGGGCAAGGAACAGGTGCTCGATTCCATGGACATCGAGCGCGAGCGCGGCATCACGATCAAGGCCCAGACCGTGCGCCTCAACTACCGCGCCAAGGACGGCAAGGACTACGTCTTCAACCTGATGGACACGCCCGGCCATGTCGACTTCGCCTACGAGGTCTCGCGGTCGCTGGCGGCGTGCGAGGGTTCCCTGCTGGTGGTCGACGCCAGCCAGGGCGTCGAGGCGCAGACCCTCGCCAACGTCTACCAGGCGCTCGACAACAACCACGAGATCGTGCCGGTCCTAAACAAGGTCGACCTGCCCGCCGCCGAACCGGAGAAGGTGAAGCAGCAGATCGAGGACGTGATCGGCATCGATGCGTCCGATGCCGTGATGATCTCGGCCAAGACCGGGCTCGGCGTGCCCGACGTGCTGGAGGCGATCGTCACCCGCCTGCCGCCGCCGAAGGGCGATCGCGACGCGACGCTGAAGGCGCTGCTGGTCGATAGCTGGTACGACGTCTATCTCGGCGTGGTCGTGCTGATCCGCGTCGTCGATGGCGTGATGAAGAAGGGCCAGCGCATCCGCATGATGGGCACCGGGGCCGCCTACGACATCGAACGCGACGGCTTCTTCACCCCGAAGATGGAGCAGGTCGAGGAGCTCGGCCCCGGCGAGATCGGCTTCATCACCGCGGCGATCAAGGAAGTCGCCGACACCCGCGTCGGCGACACCATCACCGACGACCGAAAGCCGATCAGCGAGATGCTGCCGGGCTTCAAGCCGGCGATACCGGTGGTGTTCTGCGGCCTGTTTCCGGTCGATGCCAATGACTTCGAGACGCTGCGCGCCGCGATGGGCAAGCTGCGGCTGAATGACGCGAGCTTCTCCTACGAGATGGAAACGTCCGCCGCGCTCGGCTTCGGCTTCCGCTGCGGCTTCCTCGGCCTGTTGCACCTGGAGATCATCCAGGAGCGGCTGTCGCGCGAGTTCGACCTCAACCTGATCGCGACCGCGCCGAGCGTCATCTACAAGATGCGGCTGACCGACGGCAGCGAGCTCGAGATCCACAACCCGGTCGACATGCCCGACGTGGTCAAGATCGCCGAGATCGACGAGCCCTGGATCGAAGCCACCATCCTCACCCCCGATGAATATCTCGGCAGCGTGCTGAAGCTGTGCCAGGACCGCCGCGGCTCGCAGAAGGAGCTGACCTATGTCGGCAGCCGCGCGATGGTGAAATACGACCTGCCGCTCAACGAGGTGGTGTTCGATTTCTACGACCGCCTGAAGTCGGTCTCCAAGGGCTACGCCTCGTTCGACTATCATTTGACCGACTACAAGCCGGCCGACCTCGTGAAGATGCAGATCCTGGTCAACGCCGAGCCGGTCGATGCGCTGTCGATGCTGGTGCATCGCACCCGCGCGGAAGGCCGCGGCCGTGCCATGGTCGAGAAGATGAAGGAGCTGATCCCGCCGCACATGTTCCAGATCCCGATCCAGGCGGCGATCGGCGGCAAGGTGATCGCGCGCGAAACCGTGCGCGCGCTGCGCAAGGACGTCACCGCGAAGTGCTACGGCGGCGACATCACGCGCAAGCGCAAGCTTCTGGAGAAGCAGAAGGAAGGCAAGAAGAAGATGCGGCAGTTCGGCAAGGTCGACATCCCGCAGGAAGCCTTCATCGCCGCGCTCAAGGTGGATAGCTGAGACATCGTCACGGACTGTCGCCAGCTTGACGAGGACCGCGCCAGTCCCGCCTTCACCGAAAATCTCGAAAACAACCCCATGCAAAGTAGCCGGAGGTGGATATCGGGCGCGCTAGTGGACGCGCGCATGATGTCCATCGTTGTCTCAGCAACAAAACGCACCATGATTTGAATCGCCATCGCACGGTGGTCCGATTAAGCTTCGATCATGTTGCGCATCCTGTCCCTCCTTGTCGTCATCCTCGCATTGCTGCAACCGGACCCGAGCTCCGCCGCGTCGTCGAAGAAGCGGCATGGCAGCACGCGCTGGCATGGCTACGGCTTCCTGCCCGGCTACCGGCAGCCACCGAACCAGACCATCCCGGTGTTCGGCCCGCGCGGCGCCGCCCGCGGCTACCCGGACTATGCGCCGCAGTACTGGTATGGCGGTGACTGGCACTATTTCGGCCGGCCCGGCTTCTATCGCGGCCGCTACAATGGCGGCAGCTTCGGCCCGTGCTGGACCTGGACGCCGATCGGCCGCGCCTGGAATTGCGGGTAGAGCAAGATAGGATCAGGTTGACCAACAGCTCGGGGTCACCTCTCCCCGGCGGGGTAGGGCTATCGCATTTGGGGAGAATAGCGCACTGCGGCCATCCTTCGAGACGCCCGGCTTTGGCGGCTCCTCAGGATGAGGTCTTGTTTTGCGGCACAATAGTAGACCCTCATGGTGAGGAGCGCCGCCTGCGGCGCGTCTCGAACCACGAGGCCGAGTACGCACGCAGCCTCCCAAGGCGGCATATGCGATTCAGACCCAGCGCCGCACCCGGGCGACATAGTCATCATAGGCCGCGCCGAACTGGCGGCGCATCTTGGCTTCCTCGAAGGGAATGTGCACCCAATTGGCGGTCGCGAATACCGCGACCGGCGCAATCAACATCGGCCAGGCCCCGACCCATATCGCGATGCCCAGCGCGAGCAGCACGAGGCCGGAATACATCGGATTGCGGGTGAAGGCGTAGGGACCGCTGGTGACCAGCGCGCGATTGGTCGGCGACGTCGGTTCGATCTCGGTGCCCTCGCGTCGGAACAGCACGAACGCCCACACCGGCGCGATGAACGCGATCACCACCAGCGCGATCCCGAGCAGCGGAATCGGCAGGCCGGGAAGCGCCGGCCAGCCGAGCCACCAGCTCAGCGCCGCGCACACAAGGAGATAGATCAACGTCCAGATCGGCGGAGGGAGCTTGAGCATGGCCGAACCTCGCAGGGATGGAACGCACAACCGGCATCTGAGCTGCGGCTACCACAAAAACATGTTCGCCCTGCGTCCGTTGCGACGATCCACTCCACCGATCCGGACACATCTCGTACCGACCCGACCGTCGCACGACTTCGATGGCTGCTCTGCGATGATGCCACCCCGCCTTGCCCTCTTCCACCGGATAAGCCACCATCGTGCACCCGCCCACCAAGAACGTGAAAAGGGGCCGAGGACACGCATGAGCAGGCCGCAGGGTTTCGACCTCGTCGAACGGGCGCGCGCGCTGGCGCCGCTGATTGTGAGTGAAGCCGACGAGATCGAGCGGACGCGGCGGCTGACACCGGCGGTCACCTCGGCGCTGGTGGAGAACGGGCTCTATCGCGCGCTGCTGCCGAAGCGGTTCGGCGGCGCCGAGGCGGCGTTGGACGCCTTCATGCAGATGCAGGAGGAGATCGCCAAGGCCGATGCCTCGACCGCCTGGTGCCTCGGCCAATGCAGCGTCTGCGCCATGACCGCGGCCTATCTCGAGCCCGACGCGGCCAACGAGATCTTCAACACCGCGCCCGGCATCCTGGCCTGGGGCGCGATCGCCCACGAGGTCCGCGCCGAGCCCGGCGGCTACCGCGCCAGCGCGCGCTGGGACTTTGCCTCCGGCTCGCGGCAGGCGAGCTGGCTCGGCGCCCATGTCCGCGTCGTCGAGGCCGACGGCTCGCCGCGCAAGAAGCCGGACGGCTCGCCGGAAATCCGCACCATCCTGTTTCCAATGTCGCAAGCTGTGATGTACGACGTCTGGGACGTGATCGGCCTGAAGGGCACCGGCACCGATTCCTATTCGGTCGACAACCTCTTCATCCCGGACAAATTCGCAGCATTGCGCGACGATCCCAGCGCGTGCCGCGAGGCAGGCCCGCTCTACAAGCTCTCCACCAACATGGTGTTCAGCATGGGCTTTGCCGCCACCTCGCTCGGCGTCGCGCGCGCCATGCTGGATGCGGCGACCGAGCTTGCCCGCGGCAAGACCCCGCAAGGCCTCAAGGCGATGCGCGACAACAACGCGGTGCAGGCCAGATCGGCCGCACCGAGGCGAGCCTGCGCGCTGCGCGTGCCTATCTGTATTCGACCGCAAACGACGTCTGGCGGGATCTCGCGCACGGCGATCCCTTGACCGAGGCGCATCGCGTCGCGATCCGCATCGCCTCGACCTGGACCATCCATCAATCGGCGGCGGTGGTCGACACCGCCTATCACATGGCCGGCGCCACCGCGGTGTTCGCCAAAAATCCGTTCGAGCGGCGCTTCCGCGACATGCACGCGATCGCACAGCAGATCCAGGCACGCGACACGCAATATGAGGACGCCGGCAAGGCGATCCTGTCGGGCAATCTCGCAGCGCCGCCGACCGCCCGCTGAGGCGCGACGAAGTCAGATTGAACCGGGGCGTGAATGAGATGCGGTCGAATAGCGATCGCGCTGCGCTCCCTCTCCCCGTGCTTACCAGGGCTATCGCATATGCAGACTTGGCCGGCTGCGCACATACTCGGCCTCGTGGTTCGAGACGCGCCGCTAGCGGCGCTCCTCACCATGAGGGTCTACTATTGTGACGCAAAACAGGACCGCATCGCGATTGGGCGGCATGGTACGAAAGTAGGCACCTGCGGCCATGGTCGGGTTAAGAATACCGGCGGCGCAACATCCGGTTGTTAAGATTTTTCTGAGACCTTGCGGACGGCGCTAATGCCTGGAGTCCCGCTGGTCCCATGTTCAAGCTTCAATCGATTGCCGCCCGCCTGATCCTGGCGATTTCACTGACCGTCGCGGTCGCCTGCGCCATCCTCGGCGGCTTCTCGATCAGCCAGCAACGCGCGCTGACGCGGCTCGCGCTCGATCAGCAGCTCAAGCTGCAATATGACAGCGTGATTGCAGCGATCGACTACGAAGGGCGCGCGGCGCTGGCGGTCTCGGCGGTGATCGCCGCCTTGCCGCCGGTCGAGGACGCCATCGCCAAAGGCGACCGCGACGGGCTCGGAAAGCTGCTCGGCGCCCCCTGGGCGGCGATGAAGGCGCAAGGCATTCCGCTGATCTCGTTCTGGCAGGCCCCGGCGACCGGCTTCTACCGGGTCCACGCGCCAAAGGTATTCGGCGATGACGCCTCGACACGGCGCACGACGGTGGTGGAGTCGATCAAGACCGGCAAGCCGATCGTCGGCGTCGAGCCCGGCCGCGAAGCGCTTTCGATCTTCGGCATGACCCCGATCATGCGCGACGGCAAGACGCTGGCCAATGTCGACGTCGGCGCCGCCTTCGGCAAGGAATTCGTCGACCGCGCCAAGAAGCGCTTCGGCATCGACCTTGCCGTGCATTCGTTCGACGGCCAGAGCTTCACGCGGCTGTCCTCGACCTTCGGCGACACCGTGGTCGCGACCCAGGACGAGCTCAGAAGCGTGAGGCACGGTGAGCCGCTGCTGCGCGATGCGACGCTCAACGGCCATGCGGTCGAGCTCTACCTCGGGCAGATCAGGAACTATGCCGGCCAGCCGGTTGCCGTGCTCGAGATCATCAAGGACACCACGGACTACGAAGCCGCCGCGGCGAGCGCGCAGCGCAATCTGATCCTCGGCACGGTCGCGATCCTGGCCGCGGCCGTGCTGCTCGCGTTCCTGCTCGGCCGCGGCCTGTCCCGGCCGCTGACCGCGATCACCGCGGTGATGAATCGCCTCTCGAGCGGTGACACCAGCGTCACGATTCCCGGCAGCGATCGGCGCGATGAGCTCGGCACCATGGCGAAGGCGGTCGACGTGTTTCGCCGCGGCATGATCGAAACCAGCTCATTGCGCGAGGCGCAGGAGGCCGACAAGGCGAAGGCGGAGCTCGAGAAGCAGGCGCTGCAGCGGCAGATGGCCGACCGCTTCGAATCCGACGTCAAGGGCATGGTCGCCGCGGTCGCGCGGTCGTCGAGCGACATGCAGCGCGTTGCCAACGAGATCACGACGAGCGTCAACGGCGCTTCCGAGCGGACCTCGGCCGCGGCCGCGGCCTCCGAAGAAGCGTCGGCCAGCGTCAACGCGGTCGCCGCGGCGACCGAGGAGCTGGCGTCCTCGATCACCGAGATCGGCCGTCAGGTCACCCATTCCAGCCACGTGGCCGACAATGCCGTGGTCAAGGCGAAGGAGACCACCGAGATGGTGGCCGGCCTCGCCGCATCCGCCGAGAAGATCGGCGACGTGCTGCGCCTGATCAGCGCGATCGCCAGCCAGACCAATCTGCTGGCGCTCAATGCCACCATCGAGGCAGCCCGCGCCGGCGAAGCCGGCCGCGGCTTCTCGGTGGTCGCCGCCGAGGTGAAGGAGCTGGCGAGCCAGACCGCGAAAGCCACAGAGGAGATCGCGGGCCAGGTCGGTACGATCCAGCAGGCGACCGGCAACTGCGTCAGCGCGATCGGCGACATCAGCGCGACCATCAGCGAAATCTCGGGCATCGCCACCGCGATCGCGGCCGCGGTCGAGCAGCAGGACTCGGCGACACGCGAGATCGCCCGCAGCGTGCAGCAGGCGTCCGCGGGCACCGGCGAAGTTTCCGCCAATGTCGCCGGCGCGAGCGAGGCCGCCGGTCAGTCCCGCGCCCTCACCGGCAACGTGCTCGACACGTCGAGCCAGCTCGGCGAGCACGCCTCCGCGCTGTCGCACAGCGTCGACACGTTCCTCGCGGGACTGCGCAACGCGGCCTAAACCTGATGAGGTTAGGTTGAGCCGGAACGGCGTCGAAAGTTCACCTCTCCCCAACGGGGAGAGGTGAACCGAGACCACGCCAAGCCGATTCAACCAAAACTCATCCCGCTTGAGAGTCCGCTCCTATCGGATCGGAACAGGGGTTCTGGGTTCTTGTGTGTCGCGTTTTCTTCACGCGAGCCGGCGCCCACTTCGCTTGAAAACGCTCTAACCGGGCGTACCGAGCCTGACGTCACGGCCAAGGCAGCACGGGTGGCGAACCGGATCGGCTCGCCTTGTCGTCCGGCTTCACTGCAAGCCGTCCCCATTGGCTCATGAAGGGCATCTTGAGCAACCCGGACAGCGACTGCTTCTCGGGATCATCGAAACCGTCAAGGCCATAGCGCAGCTCCGCGAAGCGCGGACCACGGTTATAGGTGCCGCCAAGCCGATCCCAGATCGAGAGCAGGTTGGAATAATTGCTGTCGGTCTCCGGCTGATAGCGCGAATGATGCATCTTGTGCATGTTCGGCGTCACGACGGCGAGCCGCAGCCAGCGATCGAGCCGCTCGGGCAAGCGAATGTTGGCGTGCTCGAACTGGGCGTTCAGCGCCGACAGTGTCAGATAGGTGACCAGCACCCAGGCCGGCGTTCCGAACACGAACACACCCGCAATATGCCAGCCGATCCGCCACAGCGTTTCGCCGGGGTGCTCGCGGAAGGCGGTGGTGACTTCGACGAAGCGATCAGCATGGTGCATGCGGTGGAAGCGCCACATCCAGCCCAGCTTGTGCATGGACACATGGGCGAAATACGCGAACAGGTCGAGACCAGCGATCCCAAGCAGGAACTGACTCAGGGGCGACAGGCCGAGCCAGTGCGAGAGGCCGAATTTCGCTTCGAGCGTCCATTGCGCCGCCAGCGGCGACAGCGGGCTGAGCAGCAGGTTGACGCCGATGAAGATCATGGTGATGGCGGCGTTGCGGCCGATATTGCGCAGCCGGTCGCCGCGAGCGTAGTCAAACAGCGGAAACGCGGCCTCGAACAGCAGCACGAGCGCAAAGGTCGCGAGCAGGAAGGCAATGCGCGAGCCAATCGACGGCAGTTCGACATGAGCCATCTCCCCCGCTCCCGGATGCCACAGCAGCTTTGCAAAGCCGATCATGCCGAATGCTCCTCTTTACAAAACGAATATTCGTTCTTTATAATGAGGGCGAATGATCGTCAAGCCGGCCGCCCCGGCCGATTACGACCTGACAAGGACCGACAATGCCGAAGGTGAAGCCCGAGACCCTCGCGATCCGCCGCGAGGAGATTCTGCAGGCGGCGGAAATCTGCTTTGCGCGCCAGGGATTTCACCAGACCACCATCCAGGACGTGATCAAGCAGTCCGGGCTCAGCGCCGGCTGCATCTACGGGCATTTCACCAACAAGGAGGAGTTGATCCAGGCGATCGGAGAAAGCCGCCATGGCCGCGACAGCGCGCTGCTCGCGCTCAAGGGACCGTCGGACGACCCATTGCAGAGCCTGCGGTCGATCGCCCGCGCCTTTCTTGGCGACCTGCAGAAGGAAGAAGGACTGCGCGCCCGCCGCGTCGCGCTGCAGCTCTGGGCGGAGGCGCTGCGCGACGACGTGGTCCGCGACCAGGTGACGAGCGGAATTCGCCAGCCGGTCGCCATGATCGTCGACCTGCTGCGGCGCGGCCAGAAGGGCGGCGCGATCAACCGCAGCGTGCAGCCGCGCGGCGCCGCACGGGCGATGGTCGCCATGTTCCAGGGCATCGTGCTGCAACGGCTGTGGGGCGAATCCGTCTCGACAGCGGAGGCAATGCACGCCTTCGACATCTTTCTCGCCGGGCTTGCCGCAAGGCGCTGACGGAGAATGCGGTGATCATCCACGACCTCATCGCCGGTGTTGCTACCGGCCTCGCCGGCGGCCTGACCGCAGGGCTGCTCGGCGTCAGCCCCGGCGGCGGACTGGTCGTGCTCTCGGTCCTGCTGCTCGGCGCCGGCCAGCATGTCGCGCAGGGCATCTCGCTGGTCGCCCAGGTGCCACCGACGGGCCTTACCGGCATCAGGCGCTATTGGCAGAGCGGTAACCGCACGCCGCCCCGCTGGATCGTCCTGCTCGCGATCGGCTTCGTCGGCGGTGGCGCAGCCGGCGCGCTGGCGGCGAATCATGTGTCCGAGCCAGCGTTGCGCTGGAGCTATGTGGCCTATCTCGCCGCGCTCGATGCGATGCTGATCCTGCGCGGCGGAGGCGACAAGGCGGAGCGCCGCGACAAAGCCGCCGCGCGCGACGCGTCCTCGCCGGCACTGCTCATTGTTGGGATGCTGGCAGGCGTGTCGTCAGGTTTTCTCGGCATCGGCGGCGGGCTCGCGACCGTCGTGGGCCTCAGCGCCGTGCTCGGAGTGCCGCAGCACCAGGCGCAGATGGTAAGCCTCGTGATGTCGCTGATCCCGACCACCATCCCCTCGGCCTGGATCTATTGGAGCGAAGGCTCGCTGGCGTCCTGGCCGGTACTGTCGGGCGTCATCATCGGCCTGCTCGCCGGCACCGATCTCGGCGCCCGGGCCGCCAACCGCATCGACCGCGCCAGGTTGCGGATCGCGATGATCTTCTTCGTGTCGCTGATGGCGATCTATATGACCGTCAAGGCGCTGTGGTAGACAGACGCGCTACGTCCTCCTCACGGAGCCCACCATGCGCAAGCCGGCAGCGCCGACCAGCAAAGCCGCACGACGACCGCACGCGAAAGCAGCGGATGCGCTGTTCGACGCATACCCTGCCCCGGTCAAGGCCAAGCTGCTGGCGCTCCGGCGCCTGATCCTCGACACGGCGAAGGCGACCAGAGGCGTCGGCGCGCTGCAAGAGACATTGAAATGGGGCCAGCCGAGCTACCTGACCGCGGAGACGGGAAGCGGCAGCACGGTTCGCATCGACCAGGTCAAGCCGGCCGCGGACCAGGTCGCGGTCTACTTCCATTGCCAGACCAATCTGGTCGAGACGTTCCGCGAGCTCTATCCCGAGCTCCGCTACTGCGGCAATCGCGCCATCCTGCTCGACGTCCGCGACAAGCTCCCGGAGGCCGCGCTGCGCCACTGCGTCGCGCTGGCGCTGACCTATCATCTGAGGACGGCAACCGCCGGAGCGTGATCCGGTAGGGTGGGCAAAGGCGCGGCGCGCCGTGCCCACCATCTCCTGCACAGAAGACCACATTGGTGGGCACGCTTCGCTTTGCCCACCCTACGGTTCTCCTGAACAAGAAGGCGTCATAGAGCGTCATGAGATTAGGTCGAAGAGCGATGGTGGTGCGCTCCCTCGCCCGTTCTTGCGGGGAGAGGGTTGGGGTGAGGGGCCGTCTCCGCGCATTCCGATGATAGCTGCATTCGCGGAGCCTCCCCCTCACCCGGAACGCATCTAGCGATGCGTTCCGACCTCTCCCCGCACGCGGGGCGAGGTAAAGCGGAGCCCGACACGGAATTCAGAGTAACATTTCACGCTCCAGGCTTCCCTACGCCACCAGCGCGGTCCCCGCCTCAGCGCCGCGCTGCGCCTGCAGCAGGCTGACGACTTCGGCGTTCGGCCGGGCGCGGCTGAACAGGAAGCCTTGCCCCTCATGGCAGCCTTCGGCGCGCAGGCAGCTCAGCTCGGCCTCGGTCTCGACACCCTCCGCGGTGATGGTGACGCCGAGCCCGATGCCGAGGCTGACGATCGAGCGCACGATCGCCTGCGCGTCGCGGTTGGCGCCGAGGTCGCGCACGAACAACTGGTCGATCTTGATCTTGTCGAACGGGAAGCTGCGCAGATAGCTCAGGCTCGAATAGCCGGTGACGAAATCGTCCATCGACATGCGCACCCCGAGCGCGCGCAGCGCGTGCAGCGTAGCCAGCACCTGGCTGCTCTTCTCGAGCAGCAGCGTCTCGGTGATCTCGAGTTCGAGCCGCCGCGC
>Ga0099822_1003321_pt1 | contig 20577 bp, 12 predicted proteins | sample CowpeawhiteBW_FD_76839 | JGI IMG/M metagenome (GOLD analysis project Ga0099822, IMG submission 76839) | Root nodule microbial communities of legume samples collected from California USA - Cow pea white BW | ecosystem: Host-associated > Plants > Roots > Nodule | place: USA: California | collected...
ATATATATATATATATATATATATATATATATATATATATACACGAAAGGAATAATTCATATGTCATTTAAAAAAAAAATCTTTAAAATTAGTGCAGTTCCAGCATTAATGGTAGAAAAATAACCATTTTCACAAAATTTATAGTGATTAATGATTCCATTTACTGAGTGATTCCTCGTATTCTTTTGTGAAAAATGTTATTTGAAAAATAAGTTGTACAGTGTAAAATAAATTGTAAAGTAGAAAAGCTTGAAATATAATAAATAATAATATGATTGAGAGATATATAGACACATCAGATAAATGTAATATAAATTATTGAATGAATTATTATATGAATATCAAAGTTATTCTTTCATATAATTTTTACAATATATGTAGAATCTGTGTTTGTACACAATTAAAATTTACAATTCAATAAATATTTATACATGAAATTTATATTATCATTAAAATTCATACTAAAAAAAGTGATAAAATCTCATGATAAATTATTAAAAAAATTTCAAAATAAAATATGATAATTAAAATAAGTTTTCACGAGTCAATGATTAAGTTAACTAATTTTATAAAAAGTTATTAAAACATAATTTTGTCAATAAATTATGTTTTTTATTTATTTAAAAACATTAAAAAGTACGAAAGGATTAGGAATCACAATGGGATTGGACTTGGTCAGATTAAATAATCAAATATTGCCTTTGAAATAAGTTATGGAAATAAGCACAAAAAAATAAGTATAAATTTTAAAATTACTAAACTAATTCATTAAAAGTATTTCAATAATTTAAAGTTTTATATTGAAAATTTTATTAAGTGCCTTACATGAATAACTTATATTTTAGATGTGATGGATCAATTTGAGCACGATCATACTCAAATTTAACATGGACATGAACCTTTGAAACAGATAAAGTTTTGAATAAGGTTTTTCTTTGGTTTGTTTTGATAAAAAATAACTCTTTCGTTTTCTTTTTTTTTTACAAGCAGAGGTACAAGTTTCAAAAGTGATGGTTGTTTCCTTTTATATGACTAATGAAGCCTTCATTGGTTTAAAAGAGGATGAAATTATTGTTGTGTTCCTGCTTTTCTTCATTCCACTGTTCGTTTTGTGGCCATTTCTTAACTACACAGGGCTACGTAATTCTGAAAGCCCTATAAGGCCCAACAAAAATCCAATTAATAATGCATTAACTAATGTCATTAACAACTAATAATTGCCTACTTAATTATATCGTATATTATAATTAATACAATTATTACAATAATTATAATTATACTAAAATCATTCATCGGGTTACTTTACACAATTTCAATATTTTGCGTATTTTTTTTGTAAAAAAATGTCATTCATTGGGTGCGTTGTAAGAATATATTTGACCAATACATTTTTTTCTTGTGATATATTCACATCTTTTATATAAGCACCAAGACGTTAACGCACATGAATTTGTTAACAATAAATTATTTAAAAAGTTATTCAAATCCCGAATTAGATTTCTTAGTTAATCCAAAATGTACTTGTATACAAGAACCCAACTCAACACATCATCATTAGTCAGTATTAATCGAGCTGGCTCATGACCTAACTTCTCTTATATTTATAAAAAAACAATACGCTTCACAGATCGGTTTAAAATATGCATTTTTATTAAAATATAGAGAGTAAAATCATTAAGTTTTTTTTTTCTACGTTAAGTACAACTAAAATTCAGAAATATTTCAGAGATTCACAGTGTACCGTAGTTACATTCTATTACTTAACACGGTTTAGCATAATTATCAAACATTTGTCCAATCGATTAATAAGATAACATGTTTTATCCCTTAACACGGTTGAAAAGTTTTTTTGTTTTTGGGTGAATTGCCTAAGAAGGTGTATATTTGCGTTCATTCAAACATCACATCGCATCACACGTATATATACGTATGTATATATGCACACAACACAAGTATGTATTATTGTTCTTGCAATAAGTTAAATATATATAAATTTTTTTTTTTCTTGACATAAATAACCATTTGTCCATAGTCAAACACACACACGTAGTAAAGAGGAAAGACGGTGAGGTGTTTGGAGTAGGGTGGGGACCACAGGGATATCGGGTTGGCAAAATTGTGGGCCCCAGTTCCTATGGAACGCTAAGTGGGTCCCACCAAAGTGTTTTGGATGTTCTGTTTTCTTAACTATAAATTCAATGCAGGGGACTCTGCCTCCTCCCTCACCTCACTCATATGCACTCTCCTTTTCTCACTCTTTTTTCTCTTCATTCACTCTTTCTTCTTTCTCGCAATAATTAAACCACAACCACACTTGAAGTTAGTTGGTTAGTTAGTTAGTTACCACCTCTCAAACGTAAGCTACTGTCTCTCAAACTTGGTTTTAATACTTAACCAATTGCCAAAACCAGATACACCCTTTCAAAACATAAGCGTTTGGTTTTTTTTTGGAGAGATTATTGTGTCAAAATGACGCAGCAGAATGTGGTAGTGTCTGACACCAAATCTGGAGTTTCCCTAACAGTTTTTCCAACACCTGCACAAAAAAAGCCACCAGCAGCACCAGGAGGGTACATTTCTATTTCAAGGAGGAGGGTTTTGAAGAACCTTGAAATCAATGGAGACCAAAGAATCAATGCATGGGTTGAGTCCATGAGAGCCTCCTCTCCCACCCATCTTAAATCCACACCTTCTTTCTCTCAGGAGCAAAACTCTTGGATTGTGAGAACCACTCTAAAATCAACACACTTTTTAATTTACCAAGTTCGGATTCCAACACTGGATCTGACTTTGCTAATAGTAACATATGTTTTTTATGATTATTACCAAACAGCTTCACCACCCGTCGGCATTAGACATGTTTGACCAAATTATTGATGCGTCAAAGGGAAAACAAATTGTCATGTTCCTGGACTACGATGGCACACTTTCCCCAATTGTTGAAGATCCTGACCGTGCTTTCATGTCTCATTCGGTTAGTTTCATTCTTTATCATGTTTTCCAACCTTGGACTTATTCTACATGCTGTCTGCTAAATCTATAAAACCGTTTCTTGTGCGTCTCTGTGTGTGTGTATCAGATGAGAAAAACAGTGAGGAAACTTGCTAGGTGTTTTCCTACTGCCATAGTGACCGGAAGATGCAAAGACAAGGTACAATGTTATTCGAGAAGTTAGTTGGTTAGAGTAAATTTTCGTGCTCTTATTATGTACTTCCTCTTCTCCCCTTTCCTTTTCCTTTAATGTTTTGAACTAATATTGGGTAACTTTGGAAACAACAGGTATACAATTTTGTTCAGTTGGCAGAGCTATATTATGCAGGAAGCCATGGCATGGATATTAAAGGGCCAACAAGAAGCTCCAAATACAACAAAGTGAGTAGTTAGCTGTGGCGTACGTATACCTTATACCTTATTTATTACAGTGCAAACATTCTTAACACCTAACATTTTCAACTTTTATGAAATTTCATACTTTTGCATTTATTGTTGTGGTCCGTAGGATAGCAAAGCTGAGGCAATTCTTTTTCAACCTGCCAGCGATTTTCTTCCCATGATTGATGAGGTTCGTCTCGAGAGCCAAATGGTTTTGTTTCCACAATGCTAAAGATCACTTTTTTTTTTTTTAATTTCTTTTGGGTGTGCAAAATTTCAGGTGTACCAGCAATTGGTTGAGAAGACCAAATCAACTCCTGGAGCCATGGTTGAGAACAACAAGTTCTGCCTCTCTGTTCATTTTCGTTGTGTTGATGAAAAGGTACAAACTATAAGCTATGAACATTCGCTATAACTATTTGCAGTGTTTTGGTTCCTGGTCGAGTTTCTTTTTTTTTTTATGTATATATATATTGTGTGGAGTATTTCTCTGTTCACGAAAAAGTCTAAACCAAATGCACTATACATAGAAATGGAGTGACCTGGCACGCCAAGTGAAATCAGTTTTAAAGGACTACCCGAAGCTCCGACTTACCCAAGGAAGAAAGGTGGGCCATGTTTCTGTTTTTTTTTTTTTTTTGATCTATTTTCTTGCCATGTTAATTACTCAGAGATAGTCATTTATTTTACACAGGTGCTAGAGATTCGTCCCACTATTAAATGGGACAAAGGGAAGGCCCTGGAATTTTTATTAGAGTCCCTTGGTGAGTTTTTGTTTAACACACTCTACGTTTTAGTTTCAAAATTGAACATGTGGTAGACATATTTTATAAAACACGTATTACTGAGATGGCTCAAAGTTACGTACAAGTTTGTACTCTTCAGTTGTTGTTGGATAACTCTTCAGAATTTTTTTGACTGCTACAAATAATAAAGGAAAACTCCCATACCCTACGTGATTAGTTTACCCGTTAAACATTGTTTTGACACGTGAGAATCTTAATTTATATTGAAATTTATTTTAAATTGTCCACCATCATCTCAATCCCAAATAATTTTCCACAGGTTTGGCCAATTGCAGTGATGTCTTTCCTGTTTATATCGGCGATGATCGATCCGATGAAGATGCTTTCAAGGTATCCAAAGATCTCAATTATTATTTTTTCTTAGTAGAAATTTTCCTACGAAAAACAGCTCTTTTTACTTGGTAGTTTGTGTAGTAATAATTATCTTATTTGGAATAGTTACAGCTTGAAAAACTAAATGTTTCCCATTTTTCTGATGAGCAGAAATTGAGAGAAAGAGGACAAGGTTTTGGCATTCTTGTCTCCAAATTTCCAAAAGACACGAGTGCATCTTACTCTTTACAAGAACCAAACGAGGCAAGCAGAATTTTCTGACTTCATATTTTCTTACTCAATTTTCTCCAATGCCTTTTCTAATATAACTTTCATGCAGGTGATGAACTTTCTTCAACGCTTGGTGGAGTGGAAACATATGTCCCAACGAGCACGTTCCCGGGTGTAAATGAGAATGTGAAATGACATGTACATCCCTATCCTGCCATAAAAAGGAAGTTCAACTTGGTTAGAATGGATGTTTTGTATTTCTTGTTCAGGTCAGAACAAAAATGTATGGAAAAGGAAAGACAAAAGTGTTGTTCTTAGTTTCAAGGATGTCTACATTCACGTAATTAGCTAGCTAAGTAGTAGTAGTAGTGTAGCCTTCAGATGCAAGTCTGAATGGATTAAATTTTCTCTTCCTTGTTACATCTACCAAAGTACGATCAAGTATGTTTTCTCACTCGTGGTTTCAGTTCTTTGTCTTACTCTTCTTAATTACCATGTTACAACTTCTGTTTGCGAAAAATAATGAGTGACAAACGAGCATACCAAGGTTGACAACGTTTGTTTGTTTGTTTGTTCGGAAACTTGGAAAAACTTATTTGTATGTCTTCTCCCCTCCTCTAAGAAACAGTACATGGAAAAGGAGTGTGACAAGCTATTAGATTATGACACCTTGAATAAACTTATGAAGAGATAGTCTGTGTTCACCATTGGAACAAGAAGTGAAAGGAGTGATGTCGTTTCACATCAATCATATCTGTTGCTTTAATAAAACAAAAAACATAAGAGAAAGTGGTCGCATGGCTGAATTGATGCTCGATCATTCTCAATTATTGCTTTCCTTCTCTGCAAGGATATTTTTTGTCTTCGTTAGACTTAGATCAGTAGTAATTAACAATGGACATTGTTCTTCGGTAAAAGCAAGTTGAGTCACTAATATGAAAAGTTAATTCAAGTAATATGTAATGTTGCGCATAATTAACGAGAACTAACATGCAATATAATAGTAGAATAACCAGATTTCCTTGATCAAGAAGATACCCTTGAGTTTGAGATAAGCTCCATCGCCATTAATAATTATGAATTGAATACTTGGAGACTACTGAAGCATGAAGATGGGCCCTTATCAACTACCTTGTCACAAGATTTCTGAAGCTGACTCAAAAGTTGCAGTTGTGGGTTAGGCCATTAGTGAAGGTTTGAATGAGTGTGTCTTTGTCCGTACAGAGATTAAAAATCTCATGTCTTTCATTCTGTGATGCAGTACTGACATTTGTAAATGCTCCTTTTAGTTCTTCTAGCGGTAGCATCATGGATTCATGTACTGCAGTAGACCAACCAAAGAAAGACAGAGAGAAGCAACAGAAAAGGGAGTAACACTAATACTCACCCTTATGGTGTCAGAAAGTTGAATTCCCAGATGTAAGAGTTACTGTGGAATGTGTGAGCTGTTTGATTCTGGCTAGTTAGATAAACATTTTGTAAAGCAAGGGAGAGAATATATAAATGGTGGTTTAGAAAGTTTGGATGAATGGATTTGGTAGTTACACCAATAAATTAAGTCTTGGTTCGATTCTAATTCAGCAATTTTTCGATACTGTGAGCAAGTTGGGTGGATAATTAAGTTTTTAAATCACATGGCGTTAACTTGGGAAACAAAACTTGGTGTCCCATGTATGAAAAAGGTGCTTCGATTTTACATATTGGTAACGGATACCGATGCTGAGTGTTTGATGAAGGAAAGGTGAGAAACGAGAAAGGTTTGTTTTGGTATAATTCCATTCTTAAGAACCAAATGTGGGGTTTGTTTAAGTAGAAATGTGAGTTGGCATCATATATTATAATATATAGCTTGTTGTGACTATTATAAAGGGTTCAGTTCAACTAATCACAGGCCAAGGCCATGTGAATTGACCACACATATTATACACATGCAGAAAAGCTGTGGCAGTATTAAAGAAGAAAATGAGCCTGAGATTATAGCTTAGATTCTGTGCGTTATGCAGAGAGAAAAAAAGAAGATTGTAATAATTTATTGTGAAGGAGGAAGGTTAATGATTTGGTTAGGTTAGTGATAGTTAAAGTTTAATGCTGGGTTAGGGAATCCATATGAGGTGGTTGAAAGAAGAGTTGGAATCCACTAAAAAGTAGATGTTTGATGGGAAGAATAAGATTAAGATAGATATTTGAAGAAGAGACGCTTGCTCCATCTATTGACAAGCCTCACCTTGTGTCAGACGTGGAAAGAGGAACTCCACTAGATTTCTCTCTATCATTGATGCCTTGCCTCAATTAAACTATGTTTTTTGTAACTTTCAATTATTGGTCAGTAGGAAAAGTGGAACATATACCTTTCTCCACCTCCCCTTCTCTTTACTTTTCTTCTATCGACGCTAGAAATTCAAATACAAGTCCAAAATCCTATATCTTGTAAAAATAAAAACGTTCAGTATCACAATATCATATAAGAACAAGATTCATAAATTTATTATTTTAAGATTTTAAATTAAAAATAATGTCATCTCCTTCCTATGAATTTAAGTCTAGTTAATATTGTTTGTTATTTTGTGAACTCCTCCTCTGTAGTCATGTCACTCACAGAAATGTTACTCTACTTTAAAATCATAAGTTTTTACTTTTAAGAAAATTGTTTCGTTTTCAAGTCAATGCATATTTACTTACAATGATAACTACACCAATTTTTTACTGAAACTCTCTCCACAAAATTCAGATATAAAATTTATGTAAATGACAGTTTAGTTTTGCAAGTTGAGCTACAATACAATATTTACATTTCCTCGTGCATTCTATAAACGAGAAATGACGGTGATAACATAAACTATTTTTATGAACTTAAGCTTTTCAAAATACTATTTTTTTAAAGACCTTTAGTATCAGAGCTGGTGACACTTACTTAATATAGAACAGAAGTTATAGAATAACCATTAATTACTCCTTTAGAACTTAATACCTCTGTGTTGAAACATACTGACACCACACTAAATAAATGTAAAGACTTTGGATATTAAATAAGATTTTAAACTATAGGAATAAATGTTTACTTCTTTTTTATTAAAAGTAGTTTTTGTTTGAGATAAATATTCTATAATAATAAATGTTTTGTAGGTTAAAGTGTAAATTAGACATAACTAAATGAGGTTTTAAAAGATATGGTATAGTATGTCTCTCAAAAGTAAATTAAGAATTTATATCATGACACCTTAAAATCTCCATCATTGCACAGATCATATATTAAGACATGAGTTATAAGATCTTCATACTGCAATATTTTGACATGTCACACAAAATAAGACTCTAGGTCTTAAATAAAACCTTGAGTCATAAGAATACATAATTATCACTAATCATATCAGCTGTGAACACAAGTGCTATAGGCAGAAGTTATAGCAGTAGTGATTAAGAGTAATAGAAAAGTAGTATTATTGAGTATAGAATAAAAGTTAGATAGAGTATTGGGAAGCTTAGCTTGGTTTGTGCAGGAAGAGTGGCATTGACATTGAGGGTGTCAGAAGCTTAGCTGGTTAGCAATGGTCCTTGATTACACGTGTTTGGTTCTCACTGCTGCAAAACCAAAATGCTGAGTATCACCTCTCTGTGTTCGTTGCTTTGGGGAATCGGTCCCCGCTTTGAGGGTCGAGCCCACAAATGACTGCGAATACCATCGTTTTTGTCACTTCTCCCCACATAACTTATTATTTCTTTTTCAAATCATCTCAATAATCAACGATATGCTCTTAGTTAAGCTATAAATTAATAAAGTATCGTCTTAGTTGAGTTTTCACTGGTTGTGTTTTGCTAAAGTCTAAATTCCTCGCCCACATGGACCTCCATGTGATCCCTTAAAATGGGGAACACAACAATGCTGCTACTACTACCTAGTTTCTTGTAATCACTTATGTTAATATTATTATTATAACAGGTTTTAATTATACCAACCTGAAAGCTCCTTGTTATACATGGACTGCAACTACACGAGCACTGTTTCAATGTCTCTGGCTGATGATGGGTGATGTTCCATTGCACAGTATCACGTGCAATTAAACAATTATTTTCCCACTCTGGCTATTCACCATACGTGTTCACACACCACTGGGTGATGGTAACGGGAATGAATAACACACAAAAGCTACTGTGGGAGGGGTAAACACGTACAATTAAATATGGAAAATATACAAATGAAAAGGCATTTATACAAACACTATGCATGCATGACGATGCGAGCGGCAAGTATATTGTTGAATGCAACTTGTACGGGGAACACCACCACATTCGGAAGGAACCAGTTACAATGTAATAAGTGAGTGAAATGAAGAACAAATAAAGCATCAAATGTGACTTGTGTTGTGTCTGTATGTGATTGATAAAACTGAGAGGGAATTTGGCTAAAAGCCGAATCTTTTTTAATTAATTACGATAAATAATATTGGAACAAAACACACAAATGTTATTTCCAACAACGAATGAACCCAAAAAGAGAATCAGAGAGAAAAAGAATAAAACATATTTTCCTGCTACAATGACTGCTTCCACTAAGCATTTAAGAGAAAAAGAAAAAGGTTTTGCAAGTAAGCATGTGCCTTTGTATTGTTCATGCTCTAGCACAGTCAGGAAAAGGTGGAAGGCCCCTTTCATCACAACAAAGCACGCTTATTTTAAACTTCAATACCTCAACTTTCTTAATAATGAAGAACTGATTTAAAGATGTTACTCCTTTAATCCAACACTTCTTTTCGGTTTATTGCCTTCTGGAAAGCTATTTTTCTTTCTTTTTATACCTTTTTTTTTTTGTTTTAATAAATCTTCGCATCAGTTCTTTAAAACCCACTTGTCAACTTTTCAAAACGCTCATTTAACTTTCCCACATTTTCACATTGATTCTTCTACCTCCTTCTTTTTATCTTGACTAAATAGATGCACCAAATTAAGCAAAACGGGTTTCAAATAGTGAACAACAATTGAAATGCCAATTAAGATTGGTCCTTATCCAGGAATTTGTCAAGATATGACCTTGCCAAAGAGATTTGGATCTTGGCTTTGAATTCGAGCTTTTGATTATGAACTTCCTTCTATTTCACTATTTAACTATGAGCATGAGAATCTCATCAACTGCTTTAAGTATTCCAATCAATTTTGATAAATATAACTATCTGGCATTTACCCATTCGCTAATCTTTCTGGGTTTTTTTTTTTTCTTTTGCTGCCAACATGCACATAAGATATATTTTAAGACGACTGAACTAAGAACATTATTTCCCACTTTCTTTTTTTGGATATAAACACCCACTTGCCTTTTAACTGGAATAAAGAAAACCAAATCTCACTCACCACTCCCAAAAACTGCACTATAATTGCTATTTCAACAAGGTGTTATCTTCCACATATCACCTCACTATATTATCTACTTGCTCCATACCTCACGTGTAGTGTTTATCTTTTCTTTCTTCTTCTTAAATCAAGAAACATTGCTCTATATTACCTAAATTTTCTTAGACATTTTCAAAATAGAAGCATAATTTAATATCAAATCATTATTGTTCATATGATGATTTATACAAAACCACTCCATTACCATCTAAAACGTGTCTTAAGTAATCTTCTAATATATTTTATCATGATATTAAAAATAATGCGATGGCTTACAACCAATTAAGGTGAACTATGATGAGAAGGGATAAAAATAAAGTTCTTGTAATTAAAAATACGATTATATTATAACATCCAATCGTGTTTCGAAAAATACTACCTTAAAAAGAATATACTCATGTGAAGGCAGAAAAATAAAACAAGTACTGTTGATTTTGAATTTAGTATGATGAAGATTTTTCAAGTAAATAAAGAGGAGATGGGGTCCTCTTGACTGTTATGGGACCAAGTTCCATGAACAATTCCAGTTACATTAAAATTGTCCTGTTTGACAAGTGCATTTTTATTTAGAAGGAACAGTGTGAAAGCATCTGAAATGTTCAATATCTGTCGAGTGTAAAGTATTTCTCACAATATATACAGAATGCAATAAAGAAAACAAAACATGAGCCAGCGATTTGTGGAAAGCGAACTCACAAAAGTCTAAATTTAAGAAAGTAGATATAACCTTTTATGGTTATAATTATAGATTTGGATTACTCGTCTCAGATACTTCCAAAATTTGCCAGGTCAGAGGGTTCCCAATGCCATGGTCCTGGTAGTCAGTGACTCGATATTCTATTGCCAAATTACCACAAAACATTAATTTATGTTAACTTTGGCATCATCAGTTTCATTTCGACAAACCAAAACAGTTTTCGACATTCGCGTTTATGTTAATTTCTCCAAATGGCTCATTAACAAACACGGTCAATTTGAACAGTAGGTCAATTACGTTATCCAAGTTTATAGAATGTTCGTCAAACAAGACACTCTTTTTTATCGTAACATAACACTAGTTTTTAATACTTATATAAACCAATTCTGGGGCTTTCCGGTTTGAAAATATTAAAATAGATTGTTGTTATGTGTTGCGGGTTGTACAATTGTCCTGTAGAAGAAGTTAGGAAGACCAAGTCACAATCCAAGAGTGAGATTCTTAGTAGAACAATTGTTTTGGAAGAAATTGTTGTAAGTGGCATCAATTATTCCGTGACAGAAGCCAAGTGAACCGGGTTACAATCGAATAAATCGAGCGCTTTAGTTTATATTACACTCTTAAGTAAAAAGAGTTGTGCCCTGACCAATGACTATAGTTTTTGGCCTAGTTGTAAGCTTTTGATCCTAACAGTATGAACCTATGCTGAACATTAGTTTAAATTGGAACAGTGGTGTAATGAAACATTTCCAAAATGGCTGCTAAATAATCCAACAAATGGACCTTTAATTAATCGCCTTTAATTAATCGTTAACAAAGTCGAAGAAACAGTGACCATATCTCGGAAACAATAGAAATATATGTTTAGAGAATCGTTGTAATTTGTTTGAATGGAATAAGTCCTGGTTGAGGAAATTTGTGGAAAAGTTTACTGTTAGGTGCTATAACGTTTCCAATGGGGTAACGATCAACGAAGAATATGCTAAGAGCTTATGCCCATTCCTCAAATTTTACAAATTAGGATACGATAGGGAACTATTGCATGGCACGTTATGTCTTCATGAATTATTTAACGTAGATGTCGTGTCATGATATCACTATTGTATTTAATATCTCATATTCTGGAACGGTATTTGGGCTGGGTTCTCTGATACTGCTACTGTTTCTCACTGTTCATTAGCACGCATTTTACCACAACAGTAATGGTTACAAAACAATTAACTCGTTTAGGATTCTTTACTTCACCACGCCTTCAACTCATTCTTCATGCGGTATCAACAACAAACACAACTTTATTTCTGTGATTCAACAACAAATAATAGAGACGATTAAGTTTATTGTTATTATTAATTTTGTTCCACTATTAGTGTTGTAAGTCTTGCATAAATTAATGATAAGAGCAATTTATGATATAGAAGTGGCATCTTGATTGACTTAACTTTAAAGTCTAATTTTTAATAATCACTGAAAAAAAAAATCTTTTGAAATAATCATTTTAACTATATATATATTTAAGATTTAAGCTTGAGCTAAATAGTTTAGTACAAAAAATTAATTGATTTACATATATTATGTTAAGTTTTCGTGTTCAAATAAAAATACACCATTTTACTGCGGAGCTGAATTATTTAAAACACCCCTTTGCAATAATTCAACTGGGATTCATATTTTTTTGAAGGTCTCTTGATACCACATGTTTAAGAATACCTACCACTTTCCACTTTAGTTGTAAATAACTTTGATTTTTATCTTATTTTTAATAGATCCCACGATGGATCTCACATCTTTATATTTTTATTTCAAATTAAAATATTAACTTGTATGTATTTTACTTTTTTGAGACGACGAAAAAAATAGAAAGTAATTGTTTTATTTATCATAAAAAGTTAAAATATTGATGCTAATATTTTTTAACAGCACCCAAAATCATTCTCAGACAGAGCATATGCGTGGCGTCAAGCACCCACCCCATTTGCTAAATAATTATTCTGTCATAGGTAAACCCATCGGAAATTGTGTACAATAACATACGTAAACAAATATAAACAGTTATTATATAAGTACCAATTAATGATTTCAAAACATGCTTTCAATTGTAAAAAAAAAAACAAAGTATTTAAACACAATCTCTTTTAAGCAGATACTAATGTATTGCCCCGGTACATCAACCATCCAATGGTGTAGTTAGTTGATGATATTTTTGTTTTAGAAAAAAATAATTTAACCTTTTTTGTCCTCAATGTGTCGCAGAAAAAGTAAACAAAGAACAAGTACCTCGTCAATACCTAGTGCATCAACGAGCTAGGCCCAGTTTCAAATAACCAAGGCCCAAATCGGAGTTTCATTACGGCTTCTCGGACCAGATTGATAACATACGATTATTGTTTTTTGGGTTTCTTCCTGCACCTGCACCCCCAAATTTATCATTGCTTCCCATTTTGCTCCACATAATTATATATTAAAGAATTCAACATATGTTTTTATCTTCTTCACCTAAAAACCCTTCTTTCTGCACCCAAACCCTTGCTACCTTTCGCAATGCAAAACCAAGCATGATTGTAGCTGTCTTTCTCTCGTTGTAGCCGCTTTTCTCTCACATATTCTATACAACAAAAATGAAAAAAAATGAGACCATGATTCCATTGAGATCACAAAAAACGATATAAAACATCAATGGAACAAGTGACCAAGAACTTCTCAGCAAACACTAGAAACCTCTCACAAATACTAGAAACCTCCCAGCAAGTGATCAAATTAGGGACTTCTCAGCAAGTGATCAGGGACCCTTAGCAAATGTTCAGGGACCCTCGGCAAGTGACCAAGAACTTCTCAACCAAAGACATCTCAGTAGAGACCATAGACCTATCAGCAAAGACCAGGAATTTCTCAATAAGTCACAGACCTCTCAGCAAGTCATCTGAGACCTCTCAGCAGAGACCAAGGACCTCTCTGCAAGTAACCACGAACCTCTAAACAAGTGACTAGTAACCTCTCAAAAAGTTACTAATGACCTCTCAACAAGTCATCTGAGACCTCTCAGCAGAGACCAAGGACCTCTTTGCAAGTAACCACGAACCTCTAAACAAGTGACTAGTAACCTCTCAAAAAGTTACTAATGACCTCTCAGCAAGTGATTAGGAACCTCTCAACAAAGATTAGGGACCTCTCAGCAAGTGACCAAGGACCTCTCAGAAAGTGATCAGGGACCTCTTAGCAAGTGATCAGGAACCTTTCAGTAAGTGGTCAAGGACCTCTCAACAAGTGACTATGGACCTCTCAGCAAATGACTAGAGACCTCTCAGCAAGTGACCATGGACCTCTCTGCAAGTTACTAGGGACCTCTCAGTAAATGACTAGAGACCTCTCAACAAAGACATAACCTCTCAATAAATGGCCAAGGACCTATCAGTAGAGACGAGAGACCTATCATGGACCTCTCAACTGAGATCAAAGACCTCTTAAAGTGTGATCAAAGAGCTCTCAACAAAGACGAATGATGTAGCTATTACAAAAATCTTACTCGTTTATGGATATATATATATATATATACACACACACGAAAGTATTTAATTATTTTTCCTTGTAAAAACTTCTAAACATATATTATATACTATATTCTTAAAGAATTAATTGTATGATTGAATATTACCTATGACATATTAACATATTTTTAGTTTTATATATATATATATATATATATATATATATATATATATATATATATATATATATATATATATATATATATGTGTGTGTGTGTTAGTGATTATTTAAATCACATATTTGTTTAGTGTGATTTTTTTTTAGAAAATTAATTAAAATTTAAAGAAGATCATGAGAATGATATATACCTGCTATTCAAAGAAAATGATGACAACACATGAATCTCAAACTAATAAGGATAAGGATAAAAATAAAAATAAAAATAAATATAAAAATTTAATTTTAAAACAAAAACAAATATAATCAAACTTGTAATTTACTTGTCTAATCTTACTTTTTTTATACGCGTTTTTTAGATAAAGAGCTTAAAAATTAATTTAAATTTGTTATTTATTACAAAATTCCAAAGTATTCTTATCTTCTTCTTCTTCTTTTTTTTTATGTATATATACGTTCGTAGTTTACGTTTAAAATTTACAATACCCACACACATGTACATTATACTTTTTTAATAATATACACTCCCTGTAAATTATATTCTCTAACTTGGAGAATAAAGTTATTAATCCTCTAATTAGACATTATTAACGTACTCTCTTCTTTTTCATGCGTGAGGTATCTTTCCTATGTAGTTATTTCAATCATTGACATATCTCTCATGATTGTTTAGAATTAATTCATTTTTTTTTCATGTCATCTGTTTAAATACATTTATTACTTATTTACTTTAATTAAAAAAAATCTCAATTTCAATATAGTTTTTACAATTTAAAATAATAATTTATTATATTACAAAGTTTTATTTCTATATATTATAATTACATAAAAAAAAAAAACTTACCTTGTATGTATATGCCAAAATAGTGCATCTTAAATATTTGAGTTTCTTTTATTTTATTAATATATAATTGCCTCCTTATTTAATACCTAACTTTTAATGAAGAATTTGTTAATATTTTTGTGTTACTATTTTTGTAAGTTGCATATTTCTAATAGTAAAATTTAGTTTACATGATTTGAAATTTTTAAATCTCAACTCGTATTGAAAAGCTAGTTTAATTTAAAATATTAGTATTGTGAGTTTAGGTTTTTATTTCCTGCTCTCTGAATTTTAAATTGCTTACATTTTATTAAAACCAAACACATTCGTACTACAATTTCCAATTAATTTAGTCTTTATTACGGAAATGAATTCTGAAATTTGGAATGACTGGGGATTAATTATTGTCAGCTACCATTTCTGGGTCCCATCACGTCGGCAACAATGAACTCCCTCTTTTTCATTTTATTTCATATATAATATAATAAAACATAAATTATGAAATATATCTTTAATCCAAAATTATCAAAAAAATTATTTTAGTTATTGTAATTCTTTTTTTCATTTTTCATCACTTAAGGGTTAAAGTTTTATTTGTAGTTCATATTATTATATAATACATCTTAATATTTAATATGATTAATAAAAAATCGAGTCATCATTGAAGAAATAAATATCAAAATTCATATATTTTAGACAGATACAAAATAATAGCTTTACTTTTGGAAGATGAAAAAGCAGAAAGATATACTAAGACCAAAATCAACGTACATTTCTTTATACAAAAATATATTTAAACCAGAAATAATGAATCTGGTATTTTTTAAAAATTCATTTTTATATGTAAAATGGAACCTTATGGCGATGACCAGCATATTCTACCCTTATTTGATGACATTAAATCAAGACAGCGACATATTATTATTATGATAACATATGGATGACGGAATTCTCAACCAAGGGTGGAACTACACCATTCGTTTTTAAAATTATAACTATTTATCCAGTATTATTCCTATTATGAAAATTTCTGATTTAGACAATTTTCATAATCATACCATTATTTCATAATCACAAAATAATTAAGTTAAAACTATCCCCATTCCCAGTTAAGTAAAAAAATAAAACCATTAAAACAAAAATTAATGCGTACTTTAGCTCATGTATCAAAGTCAATTAACCACGTACTATGAAAAATCCACTGCAAATACAAACTTTAATCTAATTCACCACAGACAAATTGAAGACGAAATCATTTATATTTCACTTTCGAAGCATCAATCAAGCTGATTTAAAGAAAACCTAAAACTATAATTATCTTAAAAGAAAAAAAAAATCAAATACCAAACTCAAAAAGATCGTGAATTATAATAAATTAAAAAAAAAATCAATAAAAAGAAAAAAATTGGGAAAGAAAGTATTTATAACGTGCCATCTATGAGCTATATTATTACACTCTCTGCTCATTAGTCATCAAACTTAACCCACCCCACTCCTTCTCCTTCTCCATCTTCATCTCACTCGCATGGCAACCCCAACGCGCCTCCTCCCTCTCCTCCTTTATCTACTCTCGCTATGCTTCGTCTCAACCGTTAGATCGGTAAGCCTTATTGTAACGTTACTCTTCTTCTTTTCCTTTTTATTTTTTATCTTAATTTTGTCAATAATTAATAAAAGAAATATTTATGTTAATTTGATGCAGGATGATGATTGTGTCTACTCGGTTTATATTCGGACGGGCTCCATCTTCAATGGAGGAACCGATTCAATAATTGGGCTCAAGCTCTACGACGCGCTCGGCAACGGTATATACATCACCAACCTCGAAACCTGGGGCGGGTTAATGGAGCCGGGTCACAACTACTTCGAACGGGGCAATCTCGACATTTTCAGCGGTAGAGGTCCATGCTTGGATGAGCCCGTTTGCGCCATCAATATAACTTCGGACGGGTCGGGGCCCCATCACGGCTGGTACGTAAACTACGTCGAGGTCACTTCCACCGGGGTCCACGCGAACTGCTCTCAGTCGTTGTTCACGGTGGAGCAGTGGATCGCAACCGACAGGTCGCCTTATCAGCTCTGGACTGTAAGGAACAACTGCCCAAACGTCTTGGGTCTGGCCCGTTCTAAAGCCCATTTCACCGATGTCGTCGGCTCTCGAAATGGGCCTGGGTCCGGTTTCTCTGTTTCGGCCCTGAAACGTTCGCGGGCAGGGATGTTATTTATGAAGTGGTAGTTGTGGATGGTTGTGGTTCTGTTGTGCGGTAGTTGTGTTGCGAAACATGTGTTTTTTCGGGGATGCTTTTGTTTCGGTTTGTTTATGCTTTCTCCTTAAGGTTGTTCTGGCATTACTGAGAACTACCCCTTTGTATTTATAGATTGTTTATTAGTATTGAATAAGATTCGTCAGGACTTTTATGTACTGGGGTTATGTTCGAAAAATGACTACTGCATTGCGTGTGTTAAAAAAACTCTAAAAGAGGGAAACACATTATTAATTATATTTTTAGTATACATTTTTGGCTTAACTGTAACATTAGTTTTTTTTTTCGTAAATTGAATTACTCGCGTTTAATCTTTTACACTTTTTCAATTTTTTTATTATGTTTTGTTTAAAAATTATAAAGTATATACACCTAATTATTTTGAAAAAATATGACTTTGAATAATGAAATATTTAATTTGATTAGTTGATTTTTTTTAAAATAGAAATAACAATAATTAAAGAAATTATTAAATGAGAATTTGGGGTCTAAGAAGATACTAGAGGTGGGCCCAAACACCTAGCCTCGGAGCTAAAACTTCCTCTCTATTTTCACAAGTGGCGGTCTTTCTTGCGTCATCGTAAATTTCTCTCTGCACTTCTATATAAATAAACTTTTATTTTTATAAGTAAATAAATTTTTAATTATAATTTAAAATTTTAATTTTCTCTTAACTTCCTTTAATATTTGAATTGTATAATTATATAGTCATTTTATATTTTCAAATTATATAATTCAAATTTGTTTTTCTTTTTTTAATTAGTTTTCAAATTTAAAATTGGCTTTCAGATTATATATTTTGAAAAAAAAAATTAGGCAACCTATAAATCATTTTTAACCTATGAATTACATAAAAATGAAATTTTGTACAAAGGTACAACTAGAAATTGAAAGAGGTGCAGGAAGAAACAACCCAACAGATGGAGTTAAGGGCGCGAGTATGGCCGGTTAAAATGTTCAGAACAAAAATATTTTTGAAAAGAGATAGAGAATTCAACGTTGTATAAAGTTTTTTTTTTAATATATGAATGTTCATATGTACAAATAAAGCAAAGTTGTTTTGTATTCTCAAAATGAATTGATGCAATAGAAATTGACATACTTATAAACAATACAATCAACATCACAACACGCTACATCTTTTGTTTACTGTGTCCCATATTTATCTTTTATCTTCCACTATAAATATTTTTGTTCAAATAATTAAAATTTGTTTCACTACTATTACTTTATGGGCTGAAGAGAAATTTCTCCTTATTAAACTTCGTGTTATGGCAAAATCATAGAGAAATTTCTAGTGTCCGTTCAAAATTCTTCAATTAAGTGTAGTAGAATTTGTCCCACTAGAATAAAGAAACTTTGGAAGAGATACTTTAGGTAGGTTTTCATGTTTCACTTTTACACAGTGTGGGACGTGAGCGAAGAAATTGTGGGGGTGCAGGAAGTAAACGCTGGAAAAGAGTTATATGGATCATGCTCAAGGCCTTTATCATAGGCAATGCAAGACTCCTTAAACTTTGGTACCTTGAAATTTTGAAAATCACATACTTTATATTTAGAAAATTACGACACAAAAGGAAATAAAAAGACAATTGAATTTCACACTTTTCTCGCTCTACCAGAACAACGGAATGTGTTATAACCATCAAAAATTAAATAAAGGAACTGCTTACTTATAATATAAATTGTTAATTTTTGGTTATTTGAGAAAAAATAGGCTTAACTAAAATAATACTATATCATAATACATTATAAAGTCTATTTTCCCCACATAAACTATTTTCCATTACATCACAAGAGTATATTCACATTTCGTCCCCATAATATTTATTCACTTATCTTTAAATATAATTACAGCATTAAAATACATTATAGAAACAAAAAATATTCGATCCTTTTGTTTCATTGGCTGGTGCATATGCTGAAAGGGCATTCTACGAGAAAGAAAAAGCATTTTGGTGTATGTTTTGTGTCAGAAGGAGCATGAGGCCCCCCAATCCAAAACCAGATAATAATTATAACTTCAATTTATTGTGTTTTGTCATGAGAAGATAATCAACAAAAATGAGCATTATTATGATACATTGATGAAGAAAAATCAAACGGTGAAGATGATGAGTGTGTGGAAGATTTGAAGCATGGATTTTGGAATAATGGACATTAGATTAGAGGTTAGAGGTCCCATCATCATTTCCCAATCTTTATTTGATTTACCACTTATCTTTGTAGGTGGAGGAGACGTGACCACATCCAGTTAATTAATTAATTAATAATAATAATACAAATTAAAGCAGTTTTACATCTTCAAGTAACTTAAACAATACTACATACATAATTAGTTCAACAGTTTTGGTCAGATTAATGGACGGCCACGTGTGCCTATGTATTTCTACATTTCAAGGAGTCGCCAAATACAGTATATATATACGGTGCAACCGTTGGTATTTTAATTGCTTAAAAATACAAAAATCACAATATTCTACTACAAAAAATCTTAGAGATGCTAGCCGTGGAACTATGATAGGAATTTTGTTTATCAGAAATTAAAATTGTATTAGAAATTATATCGATATACATTAATAATATATTTAATAGAAAAAAGTTACTTTGGATATTTAATTAGGGTTCTGATGAAGATGGTGCATAATAACTTGCGGAATTTTTCCATTCGTTCTTTCTCTGATAAAAGTTCTGTTATTAATTATTTAATTAATGTGATGAGTAGTAATTAGAACTTGGGCGTTATTTATGCACCAGAAAAACTAAAATTGTACAACTTCCACCAGGAAATAGGTCAAAGGCGGCTAGGCAGGCTTCATTTTTGCCTAACTTATTTATTAAAAAACTAAACTTAATCAAAAACATATTTAAATAAAATCAACATACTTTAAATGTAATAAAAACTTTTCACGTGATAAATTGACCTATTTTTATACATTATATAATTATATTTTTACGTGTTATATATATATATATATATATATATATATATATATATATATATATGTATATAAATATATATATATATAT
>Ga0099822_1003322_pt1 | contig 20576 bp, 5 predicted proteins | sample CowpeawhiteBW_FD_76839 | JGI IMG/M metagenome (GOLD analysis project Ga0099822, IMG submission 76839) | Root nodule microbial communities of legume samples collected from California USA - Cow pea white BW | ecosystem: Host-associated > Plants > Roots > Nodule | place: USA: California | collected...
GGTATAAGAAAATACCCGTTACCCGGTGGGGATGGGGATGGGTCAAAAGTTGTATACCCGTTGGGTTTGGGGATGGGGATGAATTTTTATTATGGGGATGGGGATGGGATCATGATACCCGTATCCGCCCCGTCCCGTTGCCATCCCTAAATACAAGTTTATTTATTTTTTTTAAGAATTTGTGTATAACAAATTTATCTTGGTCATTAAAATATAGTTGAAGATTCCTTTTATCATACATATAAGTTATTCATGTGTAATACTACACATATTATTGTATTCACAAGAACCGATTAATTTTTATCAGTGAAAAAACTATTTCTAAAAATAAATGTTTAAATTTAATGTGTAACATTTTTACGGGAGAACATTAATAACGTTATTTAGTAAAAGTGTAATGTGTGACAATAATACATGTTATATGATGTATAAACATTTATTTCCTTTTTAATATTATTGTATATTATTTATATATTACACAAATATAAACTAAAATGTAAATTCTTACATATAAAGATCTATATAATAAATATGTAAAGTTGAATAAAATTTAAAAAACATTTTTTAGAAATATTTTTTTCAAACATTGATAAAAATTAAGCAGTTCTTGTTCAATGTTTTTTCTTGTACAAACTTAGTAACGTAAACATGCTTACTTATAGTGTACAAGCTTTGAATTCCTAGCAGCTAGGTCCTTAACACTTTCTACTTTTAGATGTTTTTCCTTGAGTGAGTTTTGGTTTCTGAAGATGATATTTTTTTTTTTGCATTTATTAGCATTAATTTAAGCTTGAATTACAAATGAAGTAAAGAACATCATGCTTGGCATCTTCATTTGAGTTTCGTACAAGAAATGCTAAGTTTTATTTTAATGGAATAATTTAACACAGGCTCATAGCAATATATTTGTTTCTTGAATCTAACATTCATTGCTCTGAATTCTATTGCAGCATAGGTTGTAGTTCTACCATAGAGGTTTTTCAACATTCTCCTAATAGTTCTTGTATTATGATTCATTTTAGTAGAGATTTCAGGTTAATTAGTACAAATTCTTCTTTATATTTAAATATATTTAAATTTTTATTTTTGATGAAGGTAAGATTTATGTTTTTTTTTCTTCAATGTATTAGATTGATCTATATGACTCTGGAAAGTGAAGTAACATGAATGATCTTCATGGGACACGAGTTGATGAAGAGAAAAACAGAAAGTTCAAGGTTGTGCTGTGGAAATTTTAGTTGTTACCTTTTCATGTTTTTTTTTTCTCTTATCTAGTTCCGAGGGTTTTGGAACGACGGTATACAATGTAAAATACTAAAGCAATTTTATTGTATATTTTATAAGGTTAAATATGTTTTTAGTTCATTAACTTTCGATGAATTTTAAAATTAGTCTATTTCGAAACTTTGGACCAATTTAGTCCTTCATTTTTTCGAAATATATGAATTTAGTCATTTTAATCAAATTTTGTTAAGTTTATTTGACATTTCAAGCGCGTTTCATAATAGTATTTGACTTAACATTAAAGTAAAAATATGTCAAACTATGTATAAACAACTTAAATACAATCCTAAAATACATATGAACATCAAATAAACCTAACAAAAATTGATTAAAATGCCTAAATTCACGTATTTCGAAAGATGAATGACTAAATTGGTTAAAAGTTTCGAAATGGATTAATTCCAAAATTAACTAAAAGTTAAGGGACAAAAACATATTTAACTCTATTTTATAATATAAATTATTTATATCACTACAAATGTGATGACGGAATGAATGCGATGTAGAAAACATGGGGTGCAGGGAGAAACTGTCATTGATTTAAGTATTTGGGCTTTAATTCGAAAACATGTGGCCCATGCCCACAATATGAGATGATGAGTCTCCTTTTTTACCTTTTTTTTTTTTAAATGTAATAAATTAAAAAGAAGAAACAGATATCTGTATTTATTTTGCGGTGGCTTGTATTTATTGCCGAGTTAGTTTAGTTGGTTGGTAGTTGGCATTGCACCCACCCATTTCAATTTTACTACCTTTCAAGTAACAGTGAGAGAGAGAAAATGAAAATAGCCTCAAAATTAAGCCAAGACTAATTAATTCAAGGAAAATGACTCTCTGGCATTTCCTACAAAAGTTTTAATTTTATGTGCACCACTCATCACTTTTGTTGTTACAAATTCAAAATGAAAATGGAACAAATCTCCTTTGACACCTCTCTTTCAACTAACAAAACAACATCACTTTGACAACTACCACAGATTAAATCCAAAACCACCATTTTCAGCTTCCATTTCAATTTTCTCACTACAACCACAATTCAGTGTTATCTCCTCCACCTGCATTTTCATTCTAAAACTTTTAATATTAAGATTTTTTTTATAAATATATTAAAAATTATTGTTTTTGAGAATGACTAAAAAAAAATGTTTTTTTAGTTGAAATATGTGAGTACAAGCTCCATACCCTACATTTAAAATTTACAAACACCCCAACAACCGATGCATATCCAATGCAATGCAGATTCTTGCAATCACATAGTTTACGGCTTTAAGCTTATGAATAATATTTGATGCATCATATCTTTTATTGAACAATTACGTAAAGTTATGTGTTTCATAATTATCATGTTAAAATCAAAATCTATAGTACTCAGTTTATGTGATTCTAATGAACTATTAAAAGTTATCAAACCGCGTGCCTTTCCTGTCCAATGAAAATAATGTTTCGGACATATATAGTATTTTATATTTAAGAGAAGCTTCATTTATTATTATTTTTTTTTTTGAAAAAATCATTCAACCTTTTTCTGAATAAACATTCAACCTTATAAACCATTCATTTTTTCTTTTACAAAACAACAATCTTTTATTTTACATTCTAAACTTTAGCTTTTAGTTTTTATAATTTTTGTATTAAAGTTTTAATAGGTATCATTCGAAGTTTTACCCGCTTTGAGTTTTAAATTTTATTACTACTTTTATAAAGTGTTTTGGAAAGTTGGAAAAAAATTAATTATTTTAATCTCGACTCTTAATAAATATATATCCAATCACAATTAAAATTGTTAAAAAGAGTATTATTATGAATTAAATCAATAATTATCTTAGTACCGAGATAAAATAGATAAAATTACAGTTAAACAGTAATACTTAAGTAGAAATAATTATACTCAATTAGTGATTGTAATTTTACTTTTTCAGAATATTTATTAAAGATGAAAGAAGATGTGCGTTTCATTTCATTTCAAATATAAAGGATGTGATCGTTTATATTTTAAAACTAATAGTAATATAAATGAGATTTAGCCAATAAATCTATTTTCTTTTATTTTTTTATTTTTTATTTAATAGTCACCATCTTTCATTATTATTATTATAATTTTAATTAGGACAAGTAGTACACTTAGTGAAATATCTCTTTAATTATCTTGTTGTTATCCAAAACATGAACATTTGAACGTGTTACATGTGATGTAATATCTTATATGGCGTTATTTATGAGCAAAATGTGTACCTATAAAATCGAGTTTTTGAGTTTGAAAAAGAAAAAAAAAAAGTGTATCTTATATTATGAGAGGGAGTATCTTGTGACATGGTTTGAAAGGAGGGTCTATGTGTTATGAAAAAAGTTAGGCAAAGAGTGCAGACTAGGCATTATCTTTAAGCAAACATCAGGTGATGGGGTTGGGGTTATTGGTCCATGCCATTGCAAGGTTTCACGTTAATTTGTGTGAATTTTGGCATGTTGTTGATGTTTTTTTAGAATAAAGGTGCTCTTTGATTTGATCACTGACTTATATAATATATCCTTGTTTCCTAGGTCTACCCCTCTTAGGGATTGAAGGAGAGAGTACCTTAACATAGGGCATGCCATTCACCACTTTTCATAGATATCATAACAAAACAAAAGGGTGCAAATCAAAGACAGCTAACCAAACACCACCTACCTTTCTATCTCAATATGCCTGTTTTTATCTTCCTGCCTCTTTCTCCCCTCACCACCTTCCTCTTCTTTTCCATACAATTTAACCAAAAATACACTTTCAACCTCATCTAATTTATTCACTTTTCATTAGGGTGTGAATATAGGGTTGGTATGGACGTCGGTCTACAAACCCACCGAAAAACCCAAGGTGTGAACTGGTTATTGAGTTCGCTGACCCACAAAAAGCTCGACTTGCATAACCCGCAACATATCTAGATTGGACTACGGACCGTGCAGGTTGGCCTGTGGCCCGCATTTTAAAAACAAAACCTGTATTTATGTATATTGGTTACTTTCCTTTTGAACTTCAGCATGAACGCTACAAATTCTTGTATGAGTGGAAAAGACAAGTGTCATGTATTTTTTAATGTGCTAAAATTTGAATAATACATCGTGCATGTCAAAGTACGAATGTGAATATATAAAAATGTATTATCAATTTATCATTCAACTTCCTAAAGTTTTTGCTTAATTATGTGAACTTGTTAAAGTTTTCCAATTTGTGGAAGATAAGACTTCACCCCTACTTATCATGATATAGGTTAGTAATAGTTGATATTATAATTTTGGAGGTAAACTAATATATTCAAACTAAGTATAATTTTAGTGTATAATCTTTATTTCAAACTACTAAAATTCATTATTTACAAGTCGTAAGGTAGTGTCATGCAAAATTCTCTTAATATAACTTTAAATTGTAAAAGAAAAAATGATATGAAACAATTGCATAATTTTTAATCACCAACAACATTGTCACATTAGTGGATCTGAACACGAATTAAAAAACTACCCCACTTACAAGTTTCATCACTAAAAATAAACAAGATGAACAATATATAAAAGAAAACTTTACTAATCCATTACCTTGAGATTGAGTTAAAAGCGATGTCTTAGTATCTTATAATACATGTTTATAATTCATTAATGTTAAATCTAACGGTTAATTATAAATAAGTAAGATGTATTGGTATCTAATAACGAACATCCATAAGTCCGTACATATTTTTCCTCCTAACAACTTAACCATTACAATATTAATATAAAAGTTGTCTATTATTAAAAATAAAAAATCTTAACTTATCATGCACACTAATTAGAGTTTAAAAATGTGTTGTGTCAAATAAAAATTCAATAAAAATATATTTGAATAAAGTAACTTGATTAGAAAAAAATTGTCTTTTCAACCATTATTTGTTGATTCAAGCAACTTAAATGAGATAACAACCAAGGAGAAAAAAAAAACATTTATGTCTCGTTTAAAAAAAAAGAAGGAAACATCTTAATTGTATATAAAATATCTTGATTTAAATATATTATAAAAAAAAGGTGGATTGTTTGATTCTTAAAGATTAGCAAAGGACGCGATAAGAATGATTTGTTTAGCCTGAATCACAACCACTCCCTTCTACTATTATTGGATTGCTATACAACAATAGGTGACAAAAAGCGTGTTGCTTTGGACTCCAATGAAATCACAATCTAACTAATGCATCGTCAAAAAGACATTTATAATTTCTTCATTTTTAAAATCAAATTGCATTCTTAAATTAATAAATGAATCAGAAATGTTAAATAGATTAAATGAATTACTCTAATAATAATGCATATATCGGAATAGTTTATTAAAAAAAAGTATATGTTTTTTCTTTACAATTATTATTTGTTTGTGACAAAATTCATCCACCCTAAAATAAGTTTGAATATTTAAATATAAAAAAATAGTGAGATAGTAAATTCGATCTATATTATTAATCCGATTAAGTAGAAGATTAACTCTATTTGCTTCCATATAAATTTATACACACAATTATTTGCACTAAATTTTTTGGCACTGCCTTAAGTCAACTCCTTCTTTCAACTTCGGATTTTGGTTTATACGTATGCATGGGCTTAGACACACGTTGAGCCTAAATAATTAAGCATATAAATTATTTGATACTTTATACAAAAAAATTGTACTTAACGATATTGAATTTCTTGTTGTTCCTCCAAGCTCAGTGGTAAAATTAAAATTAACCTTTGAATGGCTTGCCCTGAACTTGAGTTTTTATTTACTCTGTAATTTAAAATTAATAAAAAAAAGTGTTGTCAACTACATTAAAATTAATACAATGTCTATATTTTTAAAATGGAGGAAAATAAATTTACTCAAAGAAAAATCATTGTTATTATTATTTTAGTTATTGTATAGTATAATTACTTTTAGTACTGTAAGAGTTACTAATTATAAAGGCATGATTTTACTGCATTATCTTGGAAACATTCAATGACATAAATATAAATAAAGAATTCACAACTTCGACTACATTACATCATATCAAATTTATACGTGGGTCTAACAATTTCATTTTCAAAAGAAATATAATAACATCTAACTCTCTTACAATATAATTATATTAAGTTTACTTTATCTGAGATTTCATAGGTGAGAATTGTTAGAAATTCAAGTGTAAGTCTAAGTCTCACATTAGTTAGAGATGAGAAAGTAAAGTACTATATAAGGATAAAAACTCATAAACATATTCTCTTAAGGTTTTGGATTGAGAGTGATTTCAATGTCTTATGTGGTTGAACTCATGTCTCATTGATGTTGTGTCTCCCTAATGAAACTCCTTGCCATTTTGATAATACATTACATATTTGAGTTTTACATCTACACTTGAGTGATATGTCTTTAAATAAGAGATGATTGTTTCGTCCTAAACCTTCCTTAAACTACAAGTATGTCACTTTAGTGACTTCTTGTATTAGATTAAGCGACAAGGTTACAACTTAAACAATATGAGTCCTCTAAAATCATTCAAAATCTAACCACAATGTCAATTGTTCATTGTTTGAGCAACTTATGAGATTGTTTGAGTGATATCGGAGTTAAATATGATTAAGAATAAACACAAATTCTCTCTTTCAAACTTTAAGTCACAATTTGAGTGAGAAAAATGATTCTTTGAACGATTACATGCTTAAATGATAATATTGTACATGCAAGTTAATAATCTTTGCTCAAGTGTCACTCGAATCATAATTTAACGTTCAAGTAATATATGTTGAATCATGAAAACAAAATATTTACACAAAAAATATCACAATAAAATTCCAACACTTTTATCCATTCTATAATGTTTTGAATAAGAATTAACAAAACTTCTCTCTCTCAAACTTTTAGTCACAATTTAAATGAGAAACAATATTGTTTGAACAATTAAATGCTTAAGTGATAATATTATGTATGCAAGTTAATAATCTTTGATCAAAATGATAATTTAAGGTTTAGATGATATATGTCACTCAAATGATAATTCAACATTCAGATGATATATGTTGAATCATGAAAATAACATTCACAAAAACATATTAAAATGAAATTCCATCACTTTTATCTGTCCTAGAATGTTTTAAATGCAGTTTTACACTTTTCAATAAACGGTATGTCTACTACAACTAGTCTCACTTAAATTATCTATCCAAAATATAAAGATTATGGTAACAATATCTAAAAATAACGAACAAAATTCTTCTAAGTTATAAATGACTTATACTTAATTATCTTCTAATTTTAAGAATCTTTTTGAGAAAAAAAAAGCACTAACTTTAAATATATTAGAATAAAAAGGTAAAGAAAATGACTTTAAAAAAAATAGAGGGGTGTAAGTATTATTGAGATAACTAAACATAAAATAACAAAAAAATTAATTTACTAAACATAAAATAACTACATATGCTATATTACTAAAAAACAATAAGTTTAAGTACGATTTTTAAAATATTATTATTAAATAAATACTATTATATACATGTGTGTGAGAGCAATAATACGAGGAAAATATATTATAAATATTTCCTCCATTTATTTATTTTGATTGTTTTTTTATTAATATAATATTTATTTTTATAAGAACTTACATGAATAATTAACTTGAATGAGAAGAAAATATATTTAATTTCAGTTGTATTTAGTTCTATATTTTATATTTAAGTAGGATGATATAACACCATCACTTTTACAATTTCATTACAAGAATAGCAAGAATTTTATTTATTTAATTATTCTTCTCACATTATTCTCACTCAGGCACTTTTGTTCAAATATAAAAACACAATTAATGATCATTACGATATGATTTACAGCGTAGTAACAATGATTACCCGATAAGTATAGAATAATTATCAGACGATTGTTTTAATTATTATTCTGACTAAAAACTTTTCACAAAAAGATAGTTTTGATCTGTTATAATGCTAGAACAAATTTTTCTAACATGTTTTTAATCCGAAAAGAAAATTATCTAGTTTATACTGACTAAGATGATCAAGTTACTATTAAATATTAACAAGCTAAAAAATGAAAACTATTTCTTATTAACATTTATCATTTATTTCAAATAATCTGAGGCAAGTCATCATAAAAGTACATTTTACAAAGACTAAATTGCATTTTAAATAAGGTTTATCTTAAATGAAAAAGAAAACTATTTTCAAAGATTTTATTTTGTTGAAAGGCTGAGTTAAAATTATCATAAAGAGAACTCTTTTTTATCCGAATTAATATTGTGTAATATAAGTAATAGGTGTTAATGTTTTTTAAATATATAATTAACAATTTGATCTTTAAATATAAAAGGCAATTCATTGAAAGAAGTCAATACTAAAAGTAAATGTAAGTATTTTGAGAAATAAATTATTGACTTTTGACCAAATAAATAATGAGTCAACTTTTGATTTGATTCAATGCATTTTGTTTTCAATTGGTTGAAATTAAAGTTTTAATCAGTTTGTATAGAAAGTCTTACTCTAAAAAAATATATACAAATATATATATACATTTCTCTTATGAATGCAAATAAATCCCTCCAAATCAATCTTTATTAAGTGAGTTAATTAGTAATTACTAATTCAAATAGAAAAGCAGAAAGCTATATAGAAAAAAAAAAGAAAAAGAAAAAGAAAAAGAAATCACTCCTTCCCCCTCTTTTTTAAAATATCCATATTTGCAAAACGACCGCGTTTGAGGGGTTCTGTCTTGTGCGGTCTAAAAATCTTCACCTTCAATTTAAGATTGTGGGAGGAAGCATTTCGTCATTTGCGCGGAAAAGGGGGCAGATTGCCACGTGTCACGGAAAGTTAAGAATCGCTTAAAAATAAAATTAATTTTTTAATTTTTTAATTTTACGTTACGGCAGTTTCCATGCAAACGTGTCAACATTTATTAATTCTAAATCGCCGCTCTTTTCTTCATCTTCTCTCTTTTTCTCTCTCTCTCTCTATCTCTGTGCTTCCATTTTCGTTGTCATTATTCTCTCTCTGAAATTCTTTCTCTTCGCTGTTAGGGTTTCGTTTCCTTTACTTCAAAATCAAAAGCTCTGCTTCACCGGTACGTTCCTTTTCACGCTTCGACGTTACAGTTAAATCACAATTGCTTAATGATGCATCTTCTTTTCTGTGTTCCGTTGTTGAATCCTATGGATTCAATTTTAATTCCTTCCTCCCGTTATATTTTTTGTTTCGTGGTTGGAAATTTGTCTGTCTCGCAATGTGGATTTGATTTCCGTGTGGATTTCATTTTACTTTTGTTTCCTCTGTGGCGCGTTTTTTGTTTCTATCCGAAATGGTGACAAATGAATTTTCGAATTTCCTTTTCCGGAGTCGAAATGACGAACTCCGACGCCGTGAGCAGAATGAATTTGTTTTGCCTAGGTTCGCTGATATTGTGGAATCTCAGAAATTTCACCATGGCTATGCATAATTTATTTAGTATTTCATTAGTTCTGTTTCTGTTATGTATGTGGCTGTGTTGTATTTTGTTTTACGTGCTGTCGTTACGAAAAGGGGACATCAACTGATTTTATTTTTTTGCGCAGGATTAAGTGAAGGTAGCGGTGATAGCTTCAATTGGAAAACTCCGAAGCTTGGATTTTGTTTCCTTGATGGGGTTAATGCTGGTGATGTTATTGGCAAGGAGAGTAATGATTTTGCCTAATGTGATGATTGAATCCATGAAAATATAAAAAGATCCGTGCCTTGAATGAAGTTGTTATTTTCTTCCTTGTTATCGAATGCTAATTTTAGTGCGTTTGAATGATATGGGTTGAGGAGATCTGTGTGATTGCCACAAAAGTAAAGTAGAAATGGCTATTGCTGGTCTACACAGTGTGTCTGTGCTCGACTCTCCTTTCCTCAGGGACTCCCATTCCCAGTCGTCTAGGAGAGGGGGAGAGGGAAGACGGGGAAGCACCCGGTCATCTTCACTCTTGCAAATGTGGCGAGAGATTGAAGATGAACATGTGGTGAATCAAGTTCAAGGAAGGCCTGGTGATGTACCTCTTGAGCAAAGGAGGAGTGGGTTGATTGCTGAGCTCTCACAGGAAGATAGACTGGATATACAAGAGAGAGGGCAGGGGCATGTTTTAGAAGATGCAGTTTTGGTTGAGAATGAATCTGAAACATGGTCACAGTCACAAAGTCATAATGAGTCCCATGAAGATCACGAGGATTTAAATAATTCTAGCTGTGAAAACTCTTCTGATTTGGGAGAAGTTGAAAGGGAAAGAGTTAGGCAAATTTTCAGGGAATGGATGAATAGTGGTGCCAGGGATCATGTATCAAATGGATCCCGACGAAGTAGTGGTTCAAGGAGAGAATGGCTTGGGGAAACTGAACAGGAAAGGGTGAGAGTTATTAGGGAGTGGGTACAAATGAGTAGCCAGCAGAGAAGTGTTTCATCTGGGGAAAATAGGGAAGAATCATCTGCTGAAATTGGTACACAAATTGAACGTGTTCGTGATGGACTCATTGTTAACCAGAATGGAGGCCAAAACGAGCATACACGTAGGGGCATACGAAAATTATGTGGCCGGCAGGCTATGCTTGATATGCTTAAGAAGGCTGAAAGAGAGAGGCAAAGAGAAATTGAGGACTTGTCAGTACATCGGGCTGTATCTCAATTCCCCTATCGTAATCGCATTCAGGTTTGTTCAGTAACTGGTTTATGTTTTCCTTTTAAATTATTACTTTTTTTACAATTTTCCTGCATCATGCAGTTAGTAGCTTTCAAGTTCTGTTTTGGAGTTCGTTACTGTGAACATTGTGAGTTATTTACATTAGTTGAGCTAGACAGAACTTGTGAGTGAGCACTTGATTATACATCGAGTTTGAAGGCAATATTACAGTAATATATTACCACTCTAGGTATAGTAAACTTATGTTTAAAATCCGTAGTATAATAATGTAGCGTGGGGAAAATGTAAAGTATTCCAGTATTCCGAATGCAAAAATAATTTAAATCGTAAACTTTGTCCACCAAATGAATGTTTGTTGAAATGTTTGTAGGCATTGCTTAGAGGCAGATTCTTGAGAAATGATAGACCTGTTGATAATAACAGGCCCCTGTCTGTTGCAGAAAGTGAATTGGGCTTCTTGAGGCGTAAACAAACTGTATCAGGTCTAAGGTATGAATTTATTTATGACATTCAGTTGATGCTTTCAAATACATTTTTTTGCATACCTTTTTTAGCTTTATGCATGTTTTTACCCGATAAATATGCATGACAATCTTCTGCACGTGAGTTGATATACATAACTTTATTTCATTATACTGCAACTTATAGGTAGGCTTGTATTGAAAATTTTGGAATATGCATCCTTTGAATGTTAAACTGATATATTTTTGGAATTTAAATTTTACTAATATTTTTATATATTGGATTCACATGTTCATTTTTCCCCTGCTTTTTTTAAAAGAAATGTGAAATACTAATTTGTTTTAGTTGAAAAACAAAGAATAAAAAATAGGGATATCTGTGTAATTAATGACATTATAAAATAATTCCTCTGTTTTTTCTTTCTAAAGATGGTTGAAGAATCTATTTGTTCCTTAATCTGATTTGAGGACTTTAATTATTTTATCATGATCTTCATTTTAATTATTTTATATTTTTGTTAAATGCCAATGACATTAACTTGTCTTCTGAACAGGGAGGGTTTTTTCGCTAGAAAGGAGAATAGTGGTTGCAGTCAAGCAACCAGCAATGTATCTGATACCTCGTCAAATGTTGATAATATTGATTTTAGCACTAATGAACAAATGGGATCAAACAGTTCACATTTGGTCCCAATTGTACATTCTGAACAGTCTGACCCTAATCACAGAGGAAGCGATGGTCTCGGGGTATCAGACAGCCAGAGCTGTGTACAAGGTACCACATCTGAGAATCTAAATTGGCAAGAATCTAATGCTCAAGTAGGAGATCGAATGCAACATTTGCCTATTGGATCACTAGATTGCCAATCATCATTCAGTGCTAGTGTTGATAGTGTGAACAGCAACGAGCAAAATGTTGATGTGTTGCCTATTGATTACGATGCTAATGAAATTACCCAACAAAGCTTGCCAATTGAATATTCGATGTATAATAATAACCAGGAATCCAGCGAGGTGCATATTGAGCATTCTGAGCTGTGTGATATAAATAGTATTGAAAACAATTCTTCAAATCATGGCATTCATATGGATGGTAATGTTGACGATGTAAATTGGAATGAATCCAGTGCTCTGGAAGTAGAACAGCCAGAAGAAGCTTTTGAAAATGAAGGAAGTGACTGGTATCAGAATAATATTGAATGGAGAAATAGCACTGAGGAAAGTGCAGGGGGTAATCAGCTCAGTAACCCAGGAAATGAGTGGCCAGAAAACACTTTGGGAAATGGGGATGGAGAAAACTCCCATCTACAAGAATCTCATGAAGCATGGCAAGAAGATGGTGGCTTCCAAGAGGCTGTGGAAAATTGGTTGGGAGGACCTTCAGATCATGAAAGTGCTCCAGCTGGTAGAATTCGAGGATTTTATTTTCCTGAAGATGACAATGTGTACAGTGTTGAACTCAGGGAACTTCTTAATAGGTCTGTTCTGTAGAGCTTCTGGACTTGATTTTTGAAAATAAAACTTGTAGGCTAGAGTAATCTAGAATAACTCTTTCTGTTTATCTTGCAGGAGAAGTGTCTCGAACCTCCTTCACAGCAGTTTCCGGGATAGTCTGGATCAGTTAATACAATCATATGTTGAAAGGCAAGGTAATGCACACATTGACTGGGAATCGCAAGAAACAAGCCCATCATCTGACTCGGTAGAGCAGGACCTTGAACAGCAAAGTAGAGATCAAATTGTTGATCAGGATGGTCCGGTTAACAGTCCACTTGATCTGCCCTCTTTACCTATACCGCCTCCTCTGCCTCTATGGGACCAGCACCACCACCATCGTGACAACTGGTCACAGAATGACATAAATAATCAGCGTCTAGGAATTGTGCGTGAATTTTCTTTGGTGCTTTTTTTCACTATTTTCTAATAAAGTGAAAATGATTTGTATTAGTTCTGTAAATTAATTTTATTAGTTAATTTAATATAAGTTTACTCATCTGCCTGATGGTTTTATCATGCAACGATTTATAGGTACAAAAATTAAAAATTTATAGGTTATTATTATTTTTTCTTTGGCATATGTTTTCCATGGTGTAGATATTAGATTAACTCTTTTCTTCCCCTTTTTAAAAATGTGTTGCTCGTTTGAATAATTTTATGATTTGTCTTTTTGGCAGGATTGGGAGATTGTTAATGACTTGAGAATTGACATGGCTCGATTGCAACAAAGGATGAATAACATGCAGAGAATGCTGGAGGCCTGTATGGACATGCAGCTTGAGTTGCAGCGCTCTATAAGACAAGAAGTTTCTGCAGCCCTAAATCGCTCTGCTGGTTCGTCTGGTTTGTGCTCTTTGTCTTATCATTTCACATCCCAATTTTCAGGGTCTTCCATTTTTCCATTCAACTGAGTTGTGTGATACATTTTTAAAGAGAAACAACTTTTGTCCTCCAGCTTACTGATAAGTCTAAGTTAAATTTATTTCAGAAATACATGATTGCGAGTCACCAGAAGATAAATCTAAATGGGAATGTGTGAGAAAAGGTCTTTGCTGTGTATGCTGCGAAAGCAATATCGATTCTTTGTTGTACAGGTAGTGTTCCATAACCAGCTGGACAGATTTATACCCCAGTTTGCACCTAAATCTGTTTTGCACCTAACCTTGGGCTTCAATTGCAGATGTGGTCATTTGTGCACATGTTCAAAATGTGCCAATGAGTTGCTCCAAAGCAAGAAAAAATGCCCTATGTGTCAAGCTCCTGTGGTAGAGGTGATAAGGGCTTACTCTATACAATAATGACATAAATATAAAAGGTCACACTTTTAACAAAATACAGGATTCTAACAAGTTTTATCTCCTGGACGTTTCCAGGTACTCTTTTTTCGTTTTTTTTTTTGGTTTCTTACTGTGATTATTGTATTTATGTGGAGTGAACCAATGGAACACATGATGGCATTTTTTTGGGGGCCATGATTCTCATGAATAAAAATTGTACGTCGTTTTTTAAGTTTCGTCTTGCACTTTTTTCTGTGGTTGTGGGATAGAGGGGTTTCGTCTTGCACTTCTTGTTGATCAAGCCTGTTTCTGTATTGTTTATGTGATTATAATATCGTTCTGAATGAAGTGTTACTCGTTTGGGTTACACTTGTATGGAAATCAGATTGATTTTGATCTGAAGTGGGTTATGGTTTGTGCTTGTCTGGCTGTTACGAGGGACCGTACCAATGCTTTGATTTGTCATCAAACCTGCACCTTCTGTTTCTAAGTTATGCAGGTTTTTTTTAAAGTGTGCTTTGATGGTTGGTAGAAGTTTCTTGACCAATGACAGCATATTGCAACTAGAAAGATTTCGTTGGATCAAATGCTATTTTCAAATGTTCTTTTTGTTGTTTTTTAATTTCTTAACTTTTGATTGATTGGTAGTTTGGTAAGACAATAGTATTGACATCCCTTTTTACGCAATATTTCATTTTTAATAATCCACGTAATTAATTGCGTAGTTACTTTTGCTTTAGCTGTAGGTTTTTGGAGTATGACCCCCTAACATCTAGCATTTGACTTTTGGGTAGAGGTGAAATATATAAAAATTAGTAATATAACTGCCATCATAAAAATAATAAATAAAATATGGAAAATGAATCGACATTTAACTTCCATAAAAAAAAGAAAAACAAAAAGTGTACAAAATGAAACAATCATATAACAAACTGTCTGTGACGTTGCATATTAGAACTCGTTAAAGCTCGCATCATTATGTAATCAACATACTAATTTTTTTTGTTAAAAAATGAATTATTTAAGGTCATTCTTTTTGTTTTTTTGTTGTGCCCCATTTTAAATTAAACATTCAACAATTTAAAAGGAAAATATGTTATGAATTATAAAATATAGTTGCACAAATGTAGTATTATTAACTTATTTAACTTATTTTCCAGGCAGGATAGTTACTGTTTTGGAAGAACTCGGATATTTGTGTTAGTCCAACGTAATGTAATTTTCTGCATGTAAATTAATGGCTGGCAAAACAAAATGTTTTTGGTTTTTCTTGGTTTATGGTTAACTAGTCTAACTGTATGGATGACAAAAGTATTAGTACTGACTGGTGCTTAATTATTCAATTTCTCATACATGAAGTGTTGATATATTGCTTTTGCGTTTCTGCAACATAATTAAACTGTTTCATACAGAAGCTAACCATTGCTGAATCTTTTTCTTGGTCTTATGCTTTTAGCATGATTTTTGAAATACTAAATCATATAGTTTTTAAACTCATTTTGTGGTAATTTGTTATACGCGTTAGGGTTGAACAAGAGCAATTTGGATAATGAAGCATCATTAACAGATGAGAGGTTTGTGTGGATAGGTTTCTAATGCACATCGTATACAGAGAAAACTAACTAATGGTAAATTCTAACTAACTAACCATAACTTTTAAAGTTATAACTCTCAAATCAATTGTTTCTAACTATTTGCAGACTCGGAGTACACTAACCGGCCAAAAAAATATGCACAAATTATTGGGTGCAGAAGAAAGTTAGGGGGTGAAGGAAGAAACTGTCAATAGTTTTAGATGAGCATCCAAAGTATAGATACAAGAGAAGACAATCACATTAATAGAATGCAATGCAATTAAGCTAAATTATCTTAAATGCGAAAGTAATGGAAAATGTCGAAATGCGGGAAAAAAATTAAACACCGTGTAACAGTTTGAATCAATATTTAACTACTTATTTCAGACAATATTGCCTATAAGTAAAACTAATAAAAACTGATAATGACTACATTTATCGAAAGAAAAGCTCAACCATTTCAAGCAAAAGCCCTTGTAATAAGAAACACTTGAAAGAGAAGCCAAATTAAGGGTTTATGAAACCCAAAAACTGAAAATATACATGCATGCAAGAATCACTCCTTGATTAAAGTTAAATATGAATCATATGAAGACTAGACAACAAATTCAATGTTTTCAAGAAATGACCAAAGTCACGACTGTGCCTTTGGGAACTTATGCACAAAGTTGCTGTACTATACGGAATCAAGTATGTTTTTAAGTATATATATATATATATATATATATATATATATATATATATATATATATTTATTTATTTATTAAAAAGATTAAAGAATCAAACAAATATAAAGAATTCTAGAAATTATAAAAATAAAATAAATAAAATATTTAGAATAAAAGAAAAAAAAAAGAAAAATTAATTGAATATAATTGAATATATATAACTAAAACTAAATTAAGAAATGAAAATGAAGAATTGACAAATTCTTTAAAAATTCTAGATTTATTCTCGAAGAAAAAAGATAGATTTAAATAGAATAAAATAGAAGCGGGTAGCGGGAATCGAAGCCACATCGTTAGCTTGGAAGGCTAAGGGTTATAGTCGACGTTGATTCATCATTTTGATTTAACGTCTCTAATTCAAAACTGAACGTGAAACTTTTGTTTCATTCGGCTCCTTTACGGAATGAAAAGATGGACAATAAAAAAATTGACCCATAACATATATATATATATATATATATATATATATATATATGTGTGTGTGTGTGTGTGATTTTTATGAAGAATTTGAATTATGACCATATATGTTATTTAGATATAAATTTTTTTTAAAAAGTTCAAAATTTATAAAAAGTGATTCAATTATTTAAAATAACATAATTTTAAATTGTAGGTAGAAGATTATAATTTCATATGTTATCCTCTCTTAATCTCAATTTTTAATATTCTATTATTAACTCAAATTAAATTAAAACACACTTGACTCGATGAAGGTCATCAACTCGACATTATATATTTTAAGTAAGGTTAGTAAAACTTTGTTTCTGATTGAAGTTTATCATGATTATTATTTTTATTGTCATTGTTGCAATTATTTTTTTGTTGAAGAATTGTAGTTTTTAATATTTTCTTCTGTTGGTGTTAGTAAGTTTTGTCTTAGGTATCACAAACAAAATATTTTTGGTGGTGTCAAATATAATATCATTTGTGTTGATGTTACCTGATGTTATTCTCAGTTGATGTAAGTCGGGTTTGTTGTTTACTTTAATGCCAGTAAAAAATGTAGGTTAGGTTCATTTTCAATCAACCCTAATAAAAGTCCTCTGAACTATGGTTGGAGGACTTTTTTTTTTTTTTAATCAATGTAAGTCAAAAAATTTCATCCACATTAGTAAAGACATTTTGCACTTAATTTAAGTGTGAGTTTTTTAGTTTGATATGTTATTTTTTAATTTACATCACTAAATTATTTATCCATCCATGCAAAACAGATTTATGTTTTTGATTAATATTAGTTGGGATATTCTAGATTAATCCTGGTAAAATTATTTTTTAATGGATGTTATTCCGTGATGGATCTCGACCAACAATTAAGAGTCAAATTATTAAATTCAAAATTTATATATTTAGTTATTGTTACTAATATGACAAAAACTAATACATTATTTAGTTTACTAATAAATTAAAAAATAATACATAATTTAGTATAATTGTAATTTTAAAAGAAATCACATATAATTGCTTTGTGAATAACTTTTCTTTTATCATTTTAAAAGATCGAGTCTATTCTTTTATTTCTCATTAATATATTTATTTCTTTTAAGTTTAAGAATAAAAAATAATTTATCATAATCTACTAAAAAATTGAGAGTTATTAAAAGAAAAATTTATATTAAGTCATAATTAAAAATCAGTTATGAGAAAACACCTAGTACATTATTTACATTATTTGTTCTTCAATATCACAAAAAATATGTATAAAAGGTTAAAAGATATTGTTAACTATTAAACAAATATTTTATTATCAAGTGGGATGAGTGATTTACCCATTTTATGAATGGAAAGGAACAAATAAAAATGTGAGAGAAAGTAATAATTTTGTGTCTAATTTTTTATTTAAAAGAGCATAGTAAAATTGATATAAAACTAAAAAATACAATAGAAAAGTAAATAAAAATATTTTAATAAATAATTTTATTCTGATTATATGTTTTATTATTAGTTAGTATTAAATGTTATACTTTATAAAAGAAATAAAAAGATATGTAATTTACTTTTTATTAATTTCTAATATATATTATATATAATTTAAATTTTTTTAAATAAAAAAATCATAATATATATATATATATATATATATAATATAATATAATTTTTTTTAACAAAGTCTATATCCTTGACCAAATATTTAAGAAAATTAAGAAACATCATGGACTAATATTTTTGAAATATAAAACATTTGAAATAAAAACAATTCAGTTGTAATATATTTAAATTTCAAAAAAGTTATAAGACATTCATTTCAAATACAAGTTAAAGTTGGTTAGGTAGAAAAAAAAAAAACTAGATAAGATGAATGAAAATAAGATAAAAATAAAAATATTTAATTTGAGAATAACAGAAAAAAAGAACCTTAAAAATTATGAGCCTGGGTGAAAGTTGAGAACATCATGAATCGAAGACCAACGTTAATAGGACCCACGCCTATTATTATGCTCTGTACTACTACTATGCCGGATTATTGAGACCACCGCATATATAGGACCCACGTCCATTTCAGGCTTATCTAACTTTTAATTCATCACGACCTTTTCTAAGTTACCCTTTCTAAATTTCAAAATCTTTTTTAATAACCATATTTCTAAAAAAAAAAAAAATTTCAAACATATGTTTCATACTCTTATAATAAACAGATTGTAAAACATAATAGAAAAAATGTATTACTCTTTCTCATCTCGAATATAAAAAAGTATTTGAGTGTTAATTTTAAAAATAACACATTTTAAACCATTTCACTTTATTTTTTATTTAACGACATAATATATAAACTATTTTTTATTTAATTGATATTTTATTTTTTATGATTCTTTTTTTTATATAAAAAACTCAAAGGATAGTTTGTAAAATGTTTATCTTAAAATGAAATTAGTGATATTAAATATTTTATAAATCCTAAACCCTAAATTCTAAACTCTAATGTTACTAATTGAGATTTTTAGTTAGTGTAGATTTTCTTTTTATTTTATATTTATATTTCGGATTCTAAATGAAATTCTAAGTGTATTTATATTATATAACGTGATTCAATCACAAATTATCATGTATAACAAAAAAATTGGCTTTTACTATTACTATCTTAAAAAAGATTATGGATAGCGCAATTTGTTTATGCTTATAGTGGCGTTTTACATTAAATTCCAACAAAATAACAAAGTAATATTAAGTCAGAAACAAATATTATCTTTCATTTTATATTAATTATTATTTTTAAATAATATGACACACACACACTAGGTCAGAAACTACTAATTCAGAAACTAGCTAGAACATAACTAACGGTAACAAAAGACCTAAAATAATAGTAGATATTTGATAAGTGAAAATTGTTAAAATTAACTTGCTCAACTATAATACTTGAGAAATTTATCTGTAGAAGTATTGGGTGAATACAAAACTGGTTGTACATGTTATACGATATAGTTTGTATTAAATTTTAATTTAATTTTATTAATGAAAGCTTATGTAAGTATTTATCATATAAGTTTTACATTAATTTTAAACGTTTGTAATTTTTAGCTTTAATTATTACATATTTTCACACTGTCTACTCTATTATTATAATCTTATATTTTTTTAATCAAGTTTAAAATAAAAAAATTATTTATACAAACATCATATTTTGATTAAATTAATTCATATAATGGCTCAAATATAATAATAAAAGTATATACTAAATAACACAATTAAAACACACATTCTAATTAATGTACAAAATAAACTTATCATGTATCGAATACCTTAAATTACCGTACGTATACTAGAGTAATATTGTATTAAATAACAATAAACTACATAAACTAATATCAATATCTTACCTACAAATGGATTATAAAATCAGAAAACTCTACCTGTAAAAAAATGGATAAAAATAACAAAACTTTACCATGTATAAAAATATATAGAAACATCTTACCGTATACAAGAGTTAACATTAGATCTTTAAAAGGTATTAATTAAACTAATGCAATATATATATATATATATATATATATATATATATATATATATATATATATATATATATATAAAAAATCTATAAAATATTTTATTTATATATATATAGAAAAAAAAATTTTTTTATTATTTATATAATATA
>Ga0099822_1003325_pt1 | contig 20570 bp, 8 predicted proteins | sample CowpeawhiteBW_FD_76839 | JGI IMG/M metagenome (GOLD analysis project Ga0099822, IMG submission 76839) | Root nodule microbial communities of legume samples collected from California USA - Cow pea white BW | ecosystem: Host-associated > Plants > Roots > Nodule | place: USA: California | collected...
AAAAAAAAAAAAAAAAATATATAAAACATATATATATATATATATATATATATATATATATATATATATAATGATACAACTGATAATCAAAGGAATAAGTTTTCTATCGACATGAAAATGAGTTATAATCTATCTAATGAGTGAATTTAAATTCACTTGCATGAAAAAATAAATTGTGTTTCATTAATAAATTTCAAAATAAATAAATAAAAAATTACAACTAATACATTTGAAAGTGATCGTATTTTTTTATAACTAGGGATGGCTTAGAAGCTATTATCATCATAATAGACGACAGGGACAGTGCTATTCTCCATTAAATTATAGGAAAAGTTGATAAAAGTGTTGAAGAATAATGGAGACAATGTTTGAACTCTCATCCTTTATATTTCAGTAACATGAAAGAATTACTAATCATGTTTCTTTTTTTCTTTTACGTAATTTACTTTTTATCCCCTTTAGTTTCGTGAATATGTGTAATTTTGCCCCTCCATGTTAAAAATATAATGCTGTAAAATTAAACAAACATTATGTTATTTTTTAAGGATTTAAGTATAATATACGAGAATGTATACTGAAATATTAATCTAGTCAATAAAAATGTATTAATACAAAGGACATAAAAAAATTACAACACCTTTAATTCTATGTATGTGTTTCTAATATTAAGGGAAAACTACTTTTAAAAGTTTTCGGCTAACAAAATTGGATGTTTTTAATTCTCCTGCATGAGAAATTAAAATTCGTTCTTATTTCAAATTTTTGATATATTTTGGTTTTTAATATTTAAAAATAAATCAATAAACTATTTTAATTTAATATTGTTAACTTTTTTTTATGTTAATGACTGTTATTTGAGTTAGTGACAAATTGTATAAATAGTTCAAACGTGATGATATGTAATGCAATTTAACATGTCAAAAGAGTTTCATACACTTGAGTTAGAATTATTATATTTATTTATTTTTAGAATTTTAGAACTAAAATGTATTAAAATTTGATAAAAATAAATTATAATTTTGCATGGAACTGGAAAATTAAAAATATATTTAACTTTTAAAATTTCATATTTTGCCAATAAAAAAAAGAAAAAGAAAAACTCATAGAAACTTTTTAATTTATTGGTTATAAAATATATTCATATTAAAAACAATTAAGACGTGGTATTTAATATTACGTTAATAAAAGTTCAAATCACTATGAAAGTGATAGATGAAAAAGTTAATAATACAAGATGAAAAAAACTCATTATTGTAAAATCTTTCATTGAAAATTGTAGTAATCTCTTGTAAGTTGACTCATACTTTATTAATGTTGTGTCTTGTGTATAAATTCTTACTCCAAAATTCTCTTACTAATAATGTGACTATTAACATGAGTAATTAAGTGAAGATTAAAAGAATAAACAAAAGAAAGTTTAAATTATGTAGCAGTTGTTGACCTATTCCTTTCATAGCAGTTCATTGTGCTTGGGGAGAAGGAAGTAGCTGCAAAAGTGTGTCAACGACACCAAGCTAGAATCTCTCTCTGCATAACCTCTGTTAATCATTGATTATAAATATTTTAAGTAATAAACATGAATTTAATAAAACTCTGCATGCAATAAAAAAGAATGATGGAGATTGGAATGTAAGTATATAGTATGAACACGCGTTTGCAATCTCTCAAGTAACACCACAATGCTACCATTCTCTGAAACTCACTTTTTTTAATTCCTTTTCCACCGCGATTCTTCTGGTAGCTACCTTCAAAGTGCTGTTTTGACAATGACAGAGGCGTGAGATGCGGATCAAATACTTCTATATATTTCTACAATTAAATAATACAACTAACTATATTAATTAATACTTTGCATGTTGAGAAATAAAAAAAGCATGTTCCAAAACTCCATTTCTATAGTTAAATATTTCTGACTAGGGTTTGGAATTTTCAGATCATTCACTGATAAATTCAACATTTTTTTTCTTTCGAGAATTTTCCTGTAGCTTATACAATGTCATGGAAAATAAACCAAAAACAAAAAGTCAAATAAGAAAAAAATAATGAATGAATATATATGTGTGTTGCCCAATTCTTGGTTGGGATTTGGTTTTTAAATTTAGGGTTAAATATGTTTTTGGTCCCTGAAGTTTCAGTGAAATTTGGAATTAGTCTTTCTTTAAAATTTTTGATCAATTTAGTCTTTCATCTTTAAAAATGCGTGAATTTAGTCCTTTTAACCAAATTTTGTTAAGTTTATCTGACGTTTCAAACGCATTTCATGGTAATATTTGAATTATTTACACCGTTTGACACATTTTTGTTTCAATGTTAACTCAAATATTATCATAAAATATGTTTAAAATGTCAAATAAACTTAACAAAATTTGGTAATAAGAAGGATTAAATTTACGCATTTCTAAAGATGAAGGACTAAATTGATATAAAGTTTGGAAGAGAAACTAATTTTAAAACTTACTAAAACTTGAGGGAGAATAAACATATTTAACCCTTAAATTTAAGTTGTTCTAGAAAAATATACAAATTAAAATTTTGAAAATTTAAGAAACTAAAACACAAGTTTTCATAATTGTATGAAAATATATGGATTCTTTTATTATTAGGTGTATAGGTTTTAATTTCTTCACAGCTGTATGGATAATATATAATTTATTTCTTATTTATGGAAGTCAATTTTTTGTGCAAGAATATAAAGGGAGAGATAAAAAATGAATAGGTCAACATCGATGAGATACAGCAGCAGTTGCCGTAGTACTATAAATTTACTCTTTCATTAGGTGCATATATATCTTATGATATTTGTATAAACAAATATTCATGAATCATGATCAAGTTTTATTGGTAAAGTTGGCTTTTTGGAAATTAATTATATATATGTTTATATTATTATCTATGAAACTAACAAACAACCCAACCGATTGTGATTTTGGCTTATTCCCAAAATTCAATCCTAACATATTTTAGTGGTCAAATGTGTTAATCATATGCATATTTACAATTCATTGTTGAAATAAGTGATTAAGGATTTTTTTTCTTCTAAAATATTATTATTTAAATCACTTGAAAATAAATAAAATTATATATTTTAAATTTGAAATAAAAAACAATATTTTTTTAAAGGGCTAAAACTCAACTTTAGAAAAAAATACATTATCAATAATATATTTAAAAAATAAATAAATAAGAATATTATATATATTCTAAGCCGCATGTAATGATCGCATGCATGAAACTTTGATTTCATTGATTGATCAAATTTTGTTTGCTTCTGCCACCATTGATATGAATGAAGGTCAAGAATCTAACCTAAATATGTTAGTTTGTTTTATCTCTTCATTCATGTTTCTTTTATTAGTATTGTTGTTATCATTTTATTTATGTGCATGCAACGATTTTGGTGATTTCTGACAGAAGATTATAGCAGTAGCTGTAGTAGCTCATAATGTAAAAGCTTATCCTTAAATGTTTATTAAATTAATATTAAATTAATGCATACAACACATACACATAATGTGTTCTTTGTATCAAACCCAAAGAAACGTTCATTCACTTTTACGAATCGAGAATAAGCCGCAGAGCCAGCGCATGTGGGAGTAATCAAATTCTATTTTTTGTTTATCTTAAGCATGGGCGTGGTAGAGTTAGATTAATTACATTTATTTTAATAATGAAATTGATTAAATATTGAGAAATGGAACAAGAAACGTGGCAGTGTCTCGTGGTTTAGAACGCACCGAAAGCTTCTGATTATGAATCCACAACATAAATTATCATGTAAAAGTGTTTTGTTTTTGGAGATGCTAGGGAATACCAGCAGCTATGTATGATTCGAACGGCGTACCATGTGACATCTATGTCATAATAGGCACTGTAATTTTGGATTTTTTTTTTGTTATGAAATTGGTTACAAATTCACTCAAAAAATGTTTTTCAATATACTTATGATGATCAAATAGAAATTTTATATTTTCTTACAAAATAATATACTCTCGAATTCAAGATAATGTGTTGTGTAAGGTCAAAATAATATTGTCAATTCAAGATAATATTTTCGGCACGAGTATCTCGGTTATAACAACAACATGCACCTTGATCCTATCGACTTTACAAAACAAGGTTAATATGGTCAATCAATGATTAGATAAATCGGTCGGTTAGCAAAATTCTAAACTACCTAAAAAGGTTCCTAATCTATGTAATCTAGGTCCATTATGGTAAAAGCTCATAAAGGTATTATAAATAACATTATTTACAAGATAAGTATTACATATTCAAGAACACTTATTATTTTTTACGCACATATACCTAATTTGAACGACGAGGTATCTTTGTAGTTTGGATATGGAAGAACATGAAGAGAATACTTTTCAACTTTTGTAGTGAGTTAATTAAATACATCTCGGGTTGAAAAGAAGAAGATAAAATATTTTTTGTGAACATGTCTTATGAATACATTTTAATTTGGTAAAAACAAATGATGCTACTCATTATCACGAACTTAAATAATTGATCAATTAGAACACATTATTTTCAATTTCAATCTTACATAAATATTATATAAATAGTAATTTTTGAAGAGAATTGCATCAAACATGATATAAACAAAATATGAGTTTAACCCTCATAAAAAAATTGAAGTCACCTCCAATATAAAACTTTAAAACGTGTTTATAGTCTTCTTCCTAAATGAACGACTTTCTCATCTCATAATTATATAGTTAGTATTTAGAGTTTTCACATTACTTCTCAAATATCTCAATATTTTCATTGTCTTGTCTGATTATTTGTTTTGACTTAATAAATATATATCGAGAATAAAATTATTATCTCTATCCACATCACTTTTAGAACAATTGAATTTTACTCTAAAATTATTGTCTCTATCGATATCACGTTGATTTTGTAGAGACTTCCTCCAATAATAAGATTTGGGAGTGTGATGATACAAAATCTTTATCTACATTTCATTTACTTCTTCCAACAATAAGATTTTAAAGTGAGTGTCATGATCCAAAATCTTCATCCCTAACACCGAGACACATAGAACTAGAGATAAAGGTGAATTATCTATTTTATGTATAAGAGGGATGAATCAAATTATATCAATGTAACTTTTATAGGATGTGATATAAGAAATGTTTTATTTCATACAAATTATATACACAAATATTTATATTAATTTAAAATTATTTTAAAATTAAATAATTTTTTTCTTATAGAGAGTTACCGATAATAAAATTTATATAATAATTTTGAAATTCAAATCTGAAAATAATGTGACATAGTGTTTAAAGTTTGAATAGAGGATGATGATGTTGTTGTTTTTTTTATCGGTTTGAGTATAAATTTGATGGCGCATTACATTAATGCATTCCCATCATAGCCAATTTATTTGAAGATATATAAAAAAATAATAATACCACAATCTCCATAGCCAATATAGTTGAAGATATACGTAAAAAATAATATTTACTTTGGCTCCAGAAATCACAGAGTCATAGCTATCAATTTGTTCATCTCCATAATTAAATGCATTACTTGATGAAGTCCAAAAGAGAGGGATAATTGTGTAATAATTTTTGGAGGTGAACAATATCGAAGAGTTTAAATTTTCAAAATGTTGATATATAAAAAATGCTTTTTATTATGGAAGTATTTTCTATTCAAATTATAAAATGATTTATCAAAATATTTATTTAATGGACTCATTTAGTAAAAAAAATTAAAATAAATTTATACTGAGTTTTTATTACGGTTTGGAAATGATAGTGGCCGTACTGAAAGTAGAACGGAAGCATGCGTCCGTTACGTCCGTGACACTGTTAGTACAAGTATGTATACGAACCTGGAAGTGCTTTTTCTGAAACGCGCAAAAGTACGTCAACTGAAATAAATACATACACAAAAACACACGCAACAATAGATTTGTTACTGAATTTCATTCTTTATTAAATATTTCATTCTTTCGATGACTAATTAATAGTCATTTATCCAGTAAAATTAATTGAATTTATTTATGTTTTGTGCTGGTCAAACTTAAATATTTTTCCGTTTATATTCGAGTTAAAAGAATGTTATTAAGTGGACTTAAGTCGTCATGTTTGAAGAGTTTATTTTGACCACCTTTTTGATACACATGTCTAGAAAAATACAATTATATATAAATTTAATCAAAATAAGATATATATAATTTTTTCATATAATGAAAAATATATATCTTAACAAAAATGTATATATTTAACGTTTTTAATTCAAATATCAACAAAAACATTATTATCAATTGTAATTATTTAATATGTAAAATATTTAAAATTGTAGTAATCAAACTATTCAATATATAAATTTTTTACTTCCTCTTAGGGGGTAACGCGGCCCGATCTGGCCCATTTAGGCCTGCCTACACTTGACCCGCAAAATTAGGACAGGGTTGGCCCGTCCTGCTTTGAAAATTTTGGTTCAAAATTTTGGCTCATCTCGTATAGGTTTTAGCCCGTGGACCGATCTTCTTTTCTACAATTTCTTGTGATAAAGCTTTTTATGTTTTACAAATTGAAAAACTTTAACAATTTCACAAATTTAAGCAGATATTTTGAAAAGTTGAATGATAAATTGATAATCTAAACATTTTCATCATATACATATTCATACTTTGTCATGCACGATGAATTCTTGAAATTTTAGCACATTCAAAAATATAAAACATTCATTTTTTTCACTTATACAAGAATTTAGAACATCTATGTAGAAGTCTAGAAGAAAATTAATTAACATACATAAGTGCAATTTTTTTTATGTAAACCACACGAGCTGTCCTGCCCTGCTCCGCCCCACCCCGTTCATAGCCCATGCAGGCTGACGAACTTAAAATCTCTGTCTGTCTCGTATTTTTCATACAGACTTGCAGACCGGCCCGCCCAGCCATCCCACTTTATCTCCTCTTTTATATTACTTATGTAAACTTGCTTTTTATATTACATATTTGAAACATCGATGAGTAACCGTCTAAAAACTAATATTTTTATATATTAATTAATTAATGTATAAGTTAATTTGAGAAGAAAGTTAGGAGAAAATGTTAGCGAATAAAGTGGCAGTGATTGTGGTTGTATATTTGGAAACCCTCTTTTCAAATCTAACACATATTCTTCCAATCTTCCTCACAATTTCTGTGTAAGCATAAAAAGAAACCAATCAAATTAAATAATATTTCATGAAAGCACGAAAACAAAACACCAAACTAACTACACGGGTGGAACATAATTCGCAACCTACAAACAACATTGTTCACATCTTTTTGTCCCTTCAAGTTTCTTAATTAGATTTGGAGATTTTGTAGGAAGCATGTTTTGTTGAAAAACATTGAACAAGGCAAATAAATGCCATGACCCAAAGTTTATTAGTGGATTTCTATGCTCAAATCAAATAAACATAACATTAAGGGGATTCACCATTTTAAATTAATTCTTGCCAAAGCTACCAAAGGAATAGGCCAACATTTTAACTATAGTTTTTAAATGCAATAACGTTGTTGTAATATTTTATGGATATTTCGAGAAGATTCATTCACTAGGTTTTAAATCAATAAAATATGAGTTAAACCTTAAAATAATAGGTGATTTATGAATTTATATATATATATATATATATATATATATATATATATATATATTATTGAAAGTTTTATACCAACTAAAAATAAAACAAATTTATAGTTATAATAAGTAATTGTAAATTTTAATTTACAAGCGGATTTTAAAAAGTTGAATTAGGTTTAAAATTTACTTTTTAAGATGATATTAAAATCATTTAAAGTTTATCTTAACGATTTGTTATTTGTTAGTCATACTGTGTCATTCGTCACCAGATTACTGATTAATGTCTAGTTGATACTCGATATGTATATATGTCTTGACATAAGGAGGTTGTGTTGAAGATTTCACATCAACTAAAAATAAGACAAAATTATACTATATAAGTAAGTACAAACATACCTTCTTATTTAAAATTGAGTTAAATTTAAAATCTGTATCGATTTTTTCAATTTTACATAGGGTCGTTATAAGATTTTTAACCATGTTATAAGATTAGAGATTCTAAAAGATCTGCATTTGAGAATAATGTAAATGATTAATTTTAAGGATTGAGAAGTGACAAATGTGAATGAACTAAATGATGATAAAATAAGAAGAGAATTACATTGAAATCTGATTTTGAGATGGTGGATAAATGGGGGATAAAGAAGGGTTTTTTGGCATTTCATTGGAAAATTATAAATAAAGAGAGGAATGGGGTAACCCAGCACATGGGGTGTGGTCAGATTTGGAGGTTTGTGAAAAAAATGCTGCCTTTTTAGAAGAGATGTATACTAAACTTACGTTTGTTGTTGTTTGTTTCAATATTTTATGGTCCCTTTTTTTTCAGAGATGAACAAAAGAAAAAAAAACATTGAAAATGTTGTGCCAGCCTAGCCTCACACATTCATTGGTTTAGTTGATTAAGAAATGCATTGTTTGGTAGAGTTGTAAAGTAATTATATATCTTTTATTTTTATTATATGAAGTAGAGAAACAAAGAAGAGAGTTAATTTTTTTTTCTCGAAGCCATAAAAATAGTATTATTTTCATATTTTTTCACGAAAAGTATGAGAAAATAAATAACATTATTTAAGGTTGTTTTTAAGATATACATATAATTTAGTATAGTACAATATCACAAATACATGCCCACAACAAATCAAAATTTATTAAACTCGATATGGCAACAATGAACTATGGACCAATATTTTCCCTTCACACTCTTATTTGGTTGGTTTATGATCCTTTCAGCAAAAAATAAACTATTACATTTTATTTTATATTCATTCATTAATATTTTTCTTAAAATGAAGTGTTCTAGAAGAAGAAGAGTATTAGATATGTTGTAGTATGCATCCGTCACTATATACAAGCAATATATATCATTTGTTACATTATATGTATTACGTATCTTCGTATACAAATATTAAATATGAATATCACGGTCCCCAATACATATAAACTTCAATTATATATGTAAAAATTCATTACAATGATATAAACTTGAATTATATCATTTATGCGACTATTTTTCACTTGAACGAAAATTATACAAATAAAAATGGTCATTTTTTCGTCTTGTTTTTACTTGAAAAAAAATCTCTTTACTTCTCACATCTTGTTTAATTAAAAGCACTTTTAATTGAACAACGGTACAACAAAAAGTTATTTTCTTTTTCATGTTTTGCTTGTGTACTTATGATTAAATAAAAAACAATGATTCATTATCAATACCTAATTTAATTTTTTAATTTAAATAATATAATATTCAAGTATCACAGTCCTATTATTACTTGACTCGTTTTACTTCTAATAAAAACTCATTCAAAAAACTTAATTAATATTAATATGATTGATAATTTAATCGATATATATTAACGTTCTTGAATAACAAAATTGTGATAGAATTTCAAGTTTTAAAATGAATAATAATTTATATATGAAAAAAATGAAAATTATTTTCCTTAGCCCTTAACCATTAGAGGATGATTTTTCCTTTCAAATAAACATTAGCAAAATGTTGTTTTATTTAGAATTTCTCCAACTAAACGATATATTTGTTCCAAATTAATAAGTAAAACCTTATTTGATTTAGTTTTTAAAATTTAGTTTTTATTTATTCAAAGTTTATAAAGTTTAATTTACAATATAATGATAGATAACATGAGTATGATATTTTCAAAATAGATTTTTTTTCCTACTCTTAATTCCTTTGAAGATATTATTATTATTTTATTAGAAAGTCAATCTCAAGAACAAAATTTTGGTGAAATTAAAATTATCAGTTTAATTGAACATACTTCAGTTGGACTGATGATTTCAATTTCATCAATATTCGATCGAACAATTTTAAATGTTGTGACCATTTATTCAATTTTTTGTTTCAATTCAATACTATCTTATCAAGTTATCTAGAAATGATGAAAATTACTTTAATGTCATAAATGTTTCTTCCAAAATTATAAGATTTTATAAAATTTCATTTGTGTAAATATATTAAGAGTATTTTGACTACAAAGTCATAAATTTAAACATCCAAATCTTATCACTAAAACTTATTATAATGTAGATTATAACATTCTTGTATTGAATTAAAAGATGGAGAAAGACTTTAAAAGTGATGTAAACACAAACAAATTCATAAAAAAAAATTAAGATTTTGATTATCACAATAGAGATTGTTTAAGAAAATTAATACTTCATAGAATGTCCTCTGCAATAAAAGGGAACAACAAAATTAGGGAATGAAGTCATTTATCATCAACATGAAAAGAAAAAAAAAATACTTAAATTGAACTATACAAAAAGCAAGAAAAAGTTGTAAAATTATTATCATTTAGGAAAAAAAAAATAAGATGATGCATCTTTGATCTTACAATTGATCAAACTTGTATGAATATTTAACTTAGGCTTAGGTTAAATATAATGTTTAATGTTTTGTCTAGCTTATATAATTTGTCATTTATAAATCACTCCATAATTATTAAAACAGCTATGTAATTTTTAATTTGAAAACAAATATATTTAATACCAAAACCTTCACTAAATTTGGATATGTATGAATGAACCAAAAATCTCTTTTGCTAGATTATTCAAAATCACATACTACTCAAAAGTACTGGTAGATGTACCAGAGATAGATAGAAACAAATGATGTCATCCACTTTTATATTACTCTAAAGTATTAATTTTGTGTTTATTACAACAATTTCATTGGAAATTTGACAAAGCAAACATTGATAGTTTATTTACTGATAAGCATGTTTGACTTCCATCAAGTTTATACACATCTCTCTTCAAAAAATATAAATATTATTAATGATGACAATGTAATAAAAGTAGTCTATATTGATAAAATGATATAATATATATTTTGACTAAAATGTGAATTTAAACAATTGAAAATATATTCAACTAATAATAGTTCATGAATATTTAAATCTATTTATTCAACCCTTGTAATAACAGTTTTTGTGAAATATGTTAACTTTTATACAGTTTAAATTTTAACTATAATTTATTAAGTTAATTAATACACTATGTGATCAAATTGGTACATACAGTCATTAGAACAATATTATTCAAAGTGAAATTCAATAATTTTATTTTTTATGTGAAAATTACTGTAAATAAATAGATTGGTAAACTTTTGATTTACATTTTGAATTTAATCAAATTACACAACTTCCTGTTTACATAATATATGATTTTTCAAAACTCTAGTGACTATTTGATTGTAGTTAAACCTTTTAGTTAATGTTTAATATTACTTTTTCTTATAAGTATATCACATTTTACACATACATAGAAAATGTACATATTTGTTTCATTTAGTAATTTTTATAATTGAGATTATATTCAATTTTGAATTTGTGAAAAGAATTTATAATATTATGGATAGATACTAGTACGATGATAATCTCAAGAAATACATCATATGTGGCAAATTTTGCAAAGACATGCATTATTTTCTTAGAGTCAACCTTTCGGGAACATAAAATTTTCGGTGAAATTGAAATTGCGAGCACTCACCGATGTGGGATTGAGCAATTTTAGGTTTTAGGACCACTTATTCAATTTCTTTGTATCGTTTTACTGCTTTCTTGTCACGCTATCCAGATATGATGAAAATTGCGTAAGCATTATAAATGTTTCCACCAAATTCATCATATTTTATATAAATTTTTTATTTATATTTATAAACAGATCAAAAATATTTTAATTTTTGAAGATGATGCATTATAAGGTAAATAAGTTTAACATCTACCTCTTGTCATTCGGATATGTTAATGTAATATAAAATTTTAAATCATACATCATAAAAAAAAACATAATTTCTATTCTGAAAACATAAGATTCTGCTAACAATTAAAGAAATTGTTTACTAGAATATAAATTATAAGAGTATTATATTGAGAAAAAGTTGATGAAAAATCTTATAAATGATGTAGAAGAAAGAAACCCACAAACAAAACTAAGACTTTAACTCTATAGTGAAAAATATCTGATAAAATTTAGAAAAATTACCAATAATAAGAAAAGATATGCACAAATTAAATTAAAGATGATGAATAAACTTTTGAATATCAGTTTAAACCCTAAACCAGTATATATTGGTTAGAAATTAAATTAAATTAAAATATTGAAGTAGTCTAACTTACTTTAACTATCCAAAATATTTAAACTATTGTCAACAAACATTATATTATTAAAACATATTTTTTAATATCATAAGTTATATTGCAGTCTAAGTTGAATGATAAGAAATTTAATCATAAAAATTTAAATTAATGAAATAATTAGTGAAATATTTTACCATCCTAATCATGATATTACTCTCAAAAATTAATTTCTTAACCGGTGAGAAAAAGTCGTGTGTGCATTAAATGATATTATTTATGATGAAGATGAATTTTATTAATTTTTCTTTTTGATAAAATATTATTAGAAAAAAAAAATTCAACCCCATGTTGAATTAAAAGTTACAATAACTAAATTAAATTCAACTGAATCTTTTAACATCTAAACATAATTTTTTTCAATTTAAAAACAAGAAAATTTGTAAATTTTTATTATTTATTATTATTATTTAGGCAAGAAAATAAAATGAAGATTTAGTTAGTGATTTAGTCCTTTAATTTGTCATTTTCGTTCATTTTGATTTTTTTATTATTTTTGAGTTCAATTTAGTCATTCAATATTTAAAAAGGTTCAATTTGGTCAACTAATTATTTTTTATTCAATTTAGTCATTTTTTATCTTAAAGCGATAAAATTTTGTCCTTTTCGATTTAAGACCAAATTAATAATTAAACTTAATTACAATTTATATATATGTTAAAATATTTTTTATAATTTATACATCAAATTACTCCACCTAAATACTAAAATTATTTTAGTTTTTATCCTCCATCTAAATACTCGAATTATTTTATTTTTTATATTTAGGTGAATTGATTTAATGTATAAATTTTAAAAAATTATTTTAACATATATACATAAGTTTATAATTAAACTTATTTACTAATTTGATTTCAAATTGTCAAATTAAAAAAAACAAAATTGATCATTATATAAAAACTGACTAAATTGAATAAAAAATAATAAAAAATCAAATTAAACATTTAAAAAAATTAAATTAAACCAAAAAATAATAAAAATATCGAAATAACTAAAACAACAAATTAAAAAGACTAAATCATTAATTAAACTTAAATTTAAATATCTTTCATTCACACACGGGTCAAACTAGAATGAATTTTTAACTTAGTTATTTTATATGTAAATACTTTATATATATTGAAACTTTTTTCATTAAATTTGGATATAGAGGGATCAACTAAAGATGTCTTTGCTAAATTGTTTAAAATCACTAACTAATAAAAAAAAAAAGAATATTGCTACAAGAACTGGAGACAGAGAAAGAGGTGACCCCTAGTTGGTAAATATCCCCAAAAACTAAGGGCACTTTCCCAACTTTGCACCTATAAATCCTTAATCTCACACCCTTCTTCAAATCCCCCAACCTTTATTTTTATCAACAATTCATCATCATCACTTCCACTGCAACTTCTTTCAACTCCTTCACCCAACAACAAAACCAGAACACCAACACAAGAAAAAAACATAGCAAAAAAAATGTCCGCAAAATGCAGCCAAATCCGACACATCGTTCACCTCCGCCAGATGCTGCGGCGCTGGCGCAACAAGGCACGCATGTCCGCAAACCGCACACCGTCAGATGTGCCTGCAGGACACGTGGCGGTCTGCGTAGGCACCAACCTCACCAGATTCGTGGTGCGCGCAACTTACCTGAACCACCCCGTCTTCAAGAAGCTTCTCCTTCAAGCCGAAGAAGAGTACGGTTTCTCCAACCACGGTCCATTGGTCATCCCCTGCGACGAAATGCTCTTCCACGAGGTTCTCCGGTTCATCTCCTGGTCCGAATCAGCAAAACCGAACCGGTTCGTAAACCTCGAACTTGACGACTTGAAACAACGTTGCCACATCAGAATCAACAACAACCTCGATTTCTGGCCAGAATCTAGACCGCTCCTACACGGTCCCAGTGACAAAACCGTTTGGTAACTCGGAATTTTACTCTGTCGACGACTCCGCTGAGTTTTTCAAAAAAAAAAAACCGGTCTAGATAAACCTGGGTTTGGTCGAGATTTGAGTTGGGTGATGAGAGGCTTTAATATAATTTGTTATTGTTATATTACTGAGTTGAGATCTCATTTTCATAGTGAGAGAGAGTTTGTTTTGATGTGATTCGAGTTACACATATCGTAAAATCAGTGTTAGAAGAATGGTCCGGGAATCGCCGATGGAGGAGACGGCACAACCGAGTCGTCCCGGGTTCGGATCCGAGTTGAGGCTGTGATTTCATGGCTCGTTTCAAAGCTGCGATATGAGTCTCTAACTGTCATGGTAACACCCACATGATGTAAAAAAAGCACTTATTAAGTTATTATGTTTATTTATGTATTTTATTCCATCAATTGTAGAGAATTTTCAACTTCAATTCACTCTTTTTAACTTCACTAAAAGTGTTTTTTTTTTATTAATTATTTTTTTTAAATAATTGGAGGAGGGTATTAAATATAGTGTAAAGTTTGTTGGTATGTGTGGAGGTTGCAATCAGAGTAGCAGTTGTGGGAGTTATAATGACACGAACCCACGTGAAAGCTCTCTTTCTATCTCTCTCACTTCAAATGTATGTTTTCACCTGATCTTCGTTCTGTCCCAACTATACTCTTATCACTGTTCTTATGTCAAATATTTTGTCAAAAAATTTGTGAAATGAAATTTATTTAAGAAAAAAAAAAAAAAAATAAAAAAAAAAATTTGTAAAATAAAATTAATTAAAAAAAAAAAAAAAAGAAATAGAAAGAAAGAACGAAGAACCTCATTGACCAAAAGAAAGTGAACATGATCACAAATCACAATCATACAAAAGAAGAGTCTTTATATTCATGAGAGAGAGGACCTTTGTGCCAGCTCAGTACTCACCTAATTAAGCACAAGTTTTGATTATTATTACTCCTATAATGCCAGCTAAATAATTTCAATTAACGCATCCCCTTAACGTTATTATTGCTCAATTTTAATTAATATTTTCATAAAGAAAACCTTAATTGATATTACATAAAATACCATAACACAGAAATACATCAATTATAGGGATGTCAAAATGAGTCAGGTCCACCTGACCTGTCTGCCAAGAAAAGGACGGGTCGGGTTAGAATTTTCAATCCGTCAATCCACTATAACCCGGTTCGTTTAGTCCGTCAGTTTAGCGGGCCAAAACGGGCTAGCTCGTCCTGACCCACCAACTTTCTTTTTATATTTAAAATTAAAAAATAATACTTGTTTTATATTATATAAATAAACTTTTATATATATATATATAATAGATTTATAAACAAAAAATTAAAAAAAAAATAAAAAAAGAGGTGGGTCAGTCCTTCCTAAGATGAGACGGGTTACAATATCCAACCTGTTTATTGGTGATGGACCAACCCAACCCGACCCATTTTTTACGGGTCACAGACGGTCGGACCAAAATGGACCGGATTGACCCGTTTTGTCACCCTTGATCAACTAGCTTAATATTAATAACATATTAAATGTAACATCTTAATGAATGATCAAGTCTTTTAAGAAAAATAGGATAAAAAAAATAGTGAGAGATGAGTTTGATATCATGTATGATTGAGATTAAGGTAAGTTTTTGTGTGGTGTTTTGATTGAATGTGAACAACCTAGAACAAAAGAAACATCTTTGTTAGAAACGAAGTCGCATGGGTGTCCACCATGCATGTTCGAAGCATTGTGTTCATTCGAATCCTTTGACGAAATGTATGACCCAACTCTGAGAATAATATCGGTGTCACAATCAGATTGTTTCTTTTCAACAATGTTCTAGGCTTTAAGGTGAAGTGATCGATATGCGGAAAGAACACTTTCACGAATTTGGTATTTGTTTTTTATTTTTATTAGTTTTTTTGGTTTGGTTTGACAAATTGATTTTGTTGTGACAGAAAAATTCTGTAGAATGGTGGAAGTGGAAATCCTTATCACTGTTGTTTACCTCGAAAAACAGAATAGAAGAAAAATGAGGAATTGACACGTATTGATTTTTGATGTGGAAAAAAGCCTGAATCGTACCAATAATCGAGTTTGGTGGTGACCCAATTTCACATTCGAATTTGAACACACCACGATATCTTTATCATTAATCACACTCCAATTTTTATTCATTCTCAATATGTCACATGCTTTTTTGTTTAACATGACAAAATTAATTTCTATATGGTAAAATTATATTCAAGTTTTTTCTTCACTATATGGAGTCTACTAGATTTTTAAAATGAAAACCTTTTTATGTTTAAATATTACTTTTTGATATAAAATCATGAAGAGATACAAAATTAATAAGACGAACTCAACCCATATATAAAATATTGATATTACCTTTTTTTATTAAGTAACAGAATACATTTTTTATTATATTTTGCCTTGGACATAAAAATTGTTCTTCACTTTTTCATTTGCCCTTTATATTTTTAGAAATTTCAACAGATTAGTTTGTAACATTGTGAATCTTAACTTTTTTTATATATAATACATATTTTATTTGTTTCTTATATTACAACTATCAATCAATCAATCTTAGTTTTTCTTCTTCTTTAGAATAGCCTAATTCTACTTGTAATTATGATGGATAATGAGATCTAAATTAAAAAAGAAGAAAGGAAACCTGAAATGGTTATGCAAGATGTTCAAGTTCAATTTTTTTTTATCAATCAAATATAATTTTTGGAATGAGTTTTTCCGTATGAAACAAGCTTTCGAAAAAAAAGTCTAGAACATTAAGAGATGTAGTTCGAAAGAGAATTTCCAAAATAACATTTCTGAAACAATTTTTTTGGAACATATGTAATACTCTTAAAACGAGTTTTCTAAAATAAAAATCTTTTCTTTTTCCTCATCCCAAAGAGTGTAACGATGTAGAGAACCAAGGTGCAGTTAGAGATAGCGCAGGTAAGGGTATTTTAGTCTTTTCCTGCTCTTATGTGATTAAGGATATAATTTAAGGATGTAGGAAGAGAAAGACACAGTTATTTTTAGGAGATAAAAGGCCCGTATATGTTTTGGCCCAACAGTGGAATAGTAATGAACAAGTGATCCATCATAAGTCGGTGATGGCTGCAGTGGTGACGACAGTAAAAGTGGTGGTAGAAAAAATATGGAGCACAAAGGAGGGTATTTTAGTCTTTTCATATTATTATACAGTGAAGGTACTAATATTTGGGGTGCAGGAAGGAAAAGCCTAAGTTTTAGGAGAATAAAAATTCATCTTTATTTTGGCCCAAAAGTGCAACAGCAATGAACAAGTGGTCCACTATACAAAAATTCAGGCTCTGCTACATTGACAATTGGCCCACAATAGAACAACTGAAATGATTCTTCCTTAGAAATTTATAATTATTAAAATGTTCACTTTATCAATAATATCATCTTTTTGAATAAACGAGAAATTGTTTTGGTCCCCCTTTTTTGGGTTCTCGTGGTGACTGAAAAGTGCACAATGCCGAAACTGTTAAACAGATAATGACAATTGTACAAAGAAAATAGAATCCTCACAAGAAAGAAGAAAAAAATACTAAAATATGGAAATAATAAATGGATAAAATAGATTTAATCTATGTTGGAAGTCTTGCATCGATTAGAGATAAAAAAATTTCATAGAATAAAAGTAAGGTACAAACATCACCTTATAAGTCGATTTTGTAAGGTTGAATTAGGCTTAAAGTTCACTTCTAATATGATATCAAAACCTATTTAAGGTGCAAATCTCACTGTACAAGCCGGTTTTGTATGAACATAAAAAAAAGGTAAAATTACATTATTTCAAAATTGATTTAAGTGAAAATGAATTTGATTGTGTGATGAAAAATGAAAGCACGAGGCAGAAATTGAAGAAAACATGATGCAAGAATGATAAAGAAAGGGTGGGAGAGAATTGATTGAGTGGGGTAAAGTGCATTGATCACATTTCTGTTGTTTCAGAAGACAAAATCCCAATGTTGCTTTTCTTCATTACTCATGCGGTTGAACCCTTTTTATCTTCATTTTCAATCCATGCAATGCAACAACACTTTCTTAATTGTTTGAATTGGTGTGAAAAACATCACCCCTCAAATATTCTACACTGTATTTCATTTATACTTTCTATGTAAATTTAATGAATGGAACACGTGAAGTGAGTCTTTTGAGTTAAAAGATTCTTTTTTTTTTCTTTCTGTTCATTCATAAAATTTTAAGTACAAATTTGGATTTTCTGTTAACTTTTTTTTATTATTTTTCTACTGTATTTCTATAATACATTGATTATCATTAATTTCAACTTTTTGTTCTGGTAAACCCAACAAGTCTCATATCATTTAGAAGTCGAGATCAAATAAAATTTAAATATTTTTATCTCTCTCTACCCTTTGAGACGTCTTTTAAAGACAAAATCATAACAAAATTCAAACATTTCAAAATGGACCATCCTTTAAAAATACGGTGATTATCAGGTACTAGATTGCATGAAAGTCAAAGGTGTTGTTGACTTTTGAAAATTTTGCAAGAAAAAAGTGTAAGAATTTGCATGTGAGAGAGATGAGCGAGAAGAATCCAATGAATGAGATAGAGATAGAAATGCATTGACATGTGAAGTTTCAGAAAGTGGTTGTGTAGCACAGAAAGTGTCATGTCCAACATTTTGCATTCAACAAACTCAAACCCTATTTCAGTTTCCCACACTGGTCTCAAAATAACAACAAAAGAGAACTTAACATTGGTTTATGTATCTCAATGAAACATATGCGTTATACTTTGTTAACATGATCCAATTTGAAGATACTCTTCTTATGATGCAACATCTCAAAACAAAAATATTTTGAGATATTAATTACGAAATTTTCTCATAATTAGTTAATATTTTTATTGTTTTAAATTTGTTTATTTTAAATCGTGTAATCTTACACTTTTCTTGTATGTTATCTATCTTCTTATATCTTTGTATGCCTAATTTTAGTTATGTAACTAGATGTGACACCTTTATCAATTTGAGTTTATTATTTCAAGTTTTAATTCATTTGAGTTTTGGCATTAAGATTTGATAATATTTTTCTTAATTCTAGTTTTATTTCAATTTCAATTTAATTTAATAAAAGGCTATCTTTCACATTATTACAAATACTAACTATACTTGATAATTTAAAATTATTTTACAAGTGGATATAAGATCGGCTTGTAACATAGAATATTAGTCTAAGTAACGTAGTAAGTATGAAAAACTCAATATTAAATCTAAATTTATTTTTAAGACAATAATAACATGGTCATTTCGCAAATACATCAATTAAAAAAAATAAAACTTAATATATCGTATCAATTATAAAGTTTATACACATATTCTTTTACTTTTTACTCTTATTTCTTGATCCAAGCAATCTTGTGTATATATTGTTTATATGGGAAGTAACATCTTGAGTATTATATAAAAAATTGGGGGTGATTTTTTTTGTTGTGAAATAATTTTTATTGTAAAAAATAGGCTAAAATACTCTCTTGGTCCATGTTTTCGCTGGAAAATCTTAAATAGGTCCATAAATTTTTTTTAATCCCAATTTGGTCCATAATTCTGCAAAATTGATTCAATTAAGCCCATTCCGTTATTTCTTCATAAACGGCGTTTACTGCTGATGACCTTGAGTTTTGTACATGCTTTGCTGTTAGTTAATTGTGAGAAGCAGTGCAAATGACGTGGTGTTCTCCTATTTAGTAACATCTAGTAGTTTGCCCTAGCATTTTGGGTGGCAGGAACTGAAAGGAAAGAAGAGAATAGTTTGTTTATGGCTTCTTCTCATTCATGGTCGACGTGCTCCTGCAATGGGTTAGGGGTGTAAAATCGAAGTGATTCTTGTCATGGAGGTGGGTCAAAGAGGTTTGGTTCGATGCCTGTTTGCTATTGTGGTGAGAAAGTTGTCTTGAGAACTGCTAGAACCCCTAAAAATAGGGGGAAACAATTCTGGGGATGTCCTAAGTATAAGGTAAGATCCATGGAACTTTGATTTTTTTCGTTTAAGTTAAGCAGGAGATCTTTGACGAGTTTATGTATGGTTTTTGGACAGAGGGGTTCTGAACAATTGGTTGGCTGCAATTACTTTAGTTGGTTCAATGGAGATGAAAATGAAGAAATTATTGGTTCAGTCACGAAGAATGAAGAAAGGGATGTTAGTGTGCTGAATATGGAAGAAATGTACGGGCAAAGGATGAAAATTCTTATTTTAGAAAAATCTGTCATGAATTTGGAAAATATGATAAGGGTGTTATTTTGGGGGGTTTGTTTTGTTTGTGTATTGAATGTAATATTATTTTCGTTGTTGATGAAAAATCCATAATGCATTGTAAAAGTTTGATTGTGTATTGAATGAAAAAGTTT
>Ga0099822_1003339_pt1 | contig 20543 bp, 14 predicted proteins | sample CowpeawhiteBW_FD_76839 | JGI IMG/M metagenome (GOLD analysis project Ga0099822, IMG submission 76839) | Root nodule microbial communities of legume samples collected from California USA - Cow pea white BW | ecosystem: Host-associated > Plants > Roots > Nodule | place: USA: California | collected...
AAAAATAAATAAAAAAATAAATATATATATATATATATATATATATATATATATATATATATAGATTATATTTTTCATTTCTTTTCCACTAAAAGGTTGAGTACTGGACCGCAAGCCAGATAAGCATGTAGCGTCTCATCTTATCTTCCAACCCAAAAAGTGAGGAATTCTTAATAACTTTTACTCTCTTTTTTCTTTTGATCTTCAAATGTTATGTTGTCTTCTTCAGTTAGCATACCAAGGTTTCTCTCTGTCCGATCCCTCTGCATCAGAAACTTATCAAATTAATTTAATTATTGCTTGTTGTCGTTTCAGTATTTTAGCGTTATTCAAGTGACACTTTCCTTTTTTCTTCTACACTTGTACAACAAATTAGAGGAAATGGTACACCATATTTGTTTTTGGTAACCAAACACTTTGATACATCTTCAAAGCAGGTCAATTCAAAGAGACATAAAGAGACTAAGTGTGGCTGACCTAAAGCACCGACAGCATAACTTAACTGATAAGGGCAAATCTTCACAAATTATAATGGAAGATTAAACTAACACCATTTTGAACTAATTGAATAACACACTCAATGTATAATATCTAACAAGAGTGTCTTAATTATTTTTAAAAGGGTATCTTTTCATAGTAGTTATTTTCATTAATAATCATTCTCATCAATAATGGTATATTATGGATGAATAATAATTTTAGAAAAAGGAATAATTAGTAATTATTAAACAAGAATGTCGAACTAGTGGTGTTGTATTTTCAGTTTGGTTTGAGAATAATTAGGTGAAAGGGAAACATGAACCTATTTTATTAACTCAGCTGAATCATACTTTTTAGTTTCATTTTTCCAAACTATTATCTAAATTTGTTCTGTTCCTATAGTATTTTCACTTCCCCTCCTTTTTAATTAGTTTGTGTGTGTTATTTTTAGGCCAAATCACAATGCCACTAATCTCTAGTTCATTATGAAAAATTTTAATCAAAATTTTAATAATATATACATACCTTTTTTATATTTAATTAATTAATTAATTAATTTGCTTTTAGTTATATTATTATTTTTATTGCAAATTTATTAAAAAAAATTAGGAAAAGATTTTTTTTTCTAAAATTTTTAATTGGTAAATATATTTTTTTGCAAATAATTATTTTCTACAAAATTATAAAATTTACAAGTATTTTTTATAATTTATTTTAAAAAAATATTTTATACAAAATAGTGCTTTCAAAGATTCTGTTCATAGGATATTCTGATCTATTATATATGAGAAAGGAATGAAACATACAATAATATATATACTCCAACAGTAAAATGACGATTTTATTTCATTTATATTTTGCTTTATTTGTTTCGTTTTATTCCATCTCATTCTACTTGACTGAAGACTGATCTGGTTCAATTCAAGGTGCACATTACGTTTTTCTTATCCTTATTTATGTAAAAATTCATGTACGTACACATGGAATAAACATAAACATCATAAAATAAATAAACATATATTTCTTTAAATAGTGGTATATCGGTTTGGTAAATAAAGAAAGAAGGAATTTGAATATGGAACCATTCACAGGCTCTGGAGTCAGTGTCATAGTAAAAGTGAAACATTTCCAATTTTGCGAAATTTTGTTGTACTTTACATTGTGATGCCTTGCATAGAAAATAAAAAATATCTCTTATTCCTTGTCGAATTGGGCCACACAAATAACGAACCATTAATTAAATCATTACTCCTCATCCTACAAATGCATTAAAACGTATGAAAAAAAATATATAATTTTGAAAGAATATTCATGTAAAAGCACCACAACCACTGATAGATATGAAACTCTACCGTCCACGCTCAAATGAAGATTAAAGTGAGTTAGATACCTTTTTAGTGGTCATGGTGATGAACCATTATCAATCATGCTCCTCCTTTCAATAAGTATGAGTGATTGCTTAAACCAAAAAAGCCACAATCATGTTTGATTCCCCTACACGTTATGCTCATGTGGGACATGGCCATGCAAATCCTCTTATGATGGAATCCAAATCAAAATAAGATTAGTCCAAATTTTCAGACCAATGAGAAGCTACAAAATAGGTTTTTTTTTTTTTTTTGTTTCTGAGTTATTTTGATCATGAATTTGTAAAATAAATAAAGTCCGTTGATTTTTTTTTTTAAAATTTGGGTTAAGTCGTCATGGGAGAGGACAACATTAAAGGTAAAGTTATTCTCCTCCAGTCAATTTTTTATTTATTTTTTTTTAAAGTAATGTCGTTAGGACAGAGTACAATTTCTGTACAAATAAAAATGAAGTCCTCATCTCATAACTTTACTTTTAGTTTTTTTTTTTAACATTGTTGCAGTTTTAGTTTACTTTTTTTTTTCACTTTTGAGTTGTTTTAACCTTGTAGTTTCTACATATTTTTTTTTTACAAAATTTTGTTAACAGTTGAGATTATATTTATTTTTTTGGTAATTATTTTTTATTGGTACAATAAATTAATTTAATAAAATATATTAGATAATAAAAATGACTTAATAAAAATTACATAATAATATTAAACTATATTAATGTTTATTTTTATTTCAATTTATTTTTTTTATCACTTATTGTTAAAAAAAAATAAAACCTAAAAGTGAAATCGTCATCTGGAAAGATGACTTCCCTGTTCACATGAACAGAAATTAGTCTCGGCTCTAATGACTTTATTTTTTGAAAAGAAAAATATATGAAACTGACTGGATGGAAGACGGATTCATCTTTAATATCGTCTTCTATCCTAACAACTTGATCTTGTTTCACAAAAAAAAGAAAAAAATTAGACGGATCCCTTTTACATATTAGAGTTAAAATCGACCCTCAAATACCAAAAAAGCCTACAAAATAAGATAGGGTGGTTCGGTTATGCCAAACGTTTCTTAAATAAGTGCTTATCATCTCATTATTGAAAACTAAGAACCATACAGAGCCTAGGATGAAATTGTAGGTAGCATATGTAAGTCCATTTCTGCATTAAAGGCACCGATTTAATGTTTGTTAAACAATGATCGTGATCGTGTAAAACACTCTACACCATACATGCTTTTCTGCCATATCTATTGTCGTTCCCGATAAGGTCAAGGGTCATATTCATGGCTGTTAAAAGGGAACTTCTTCAACAATTTTTTTTTTTTGAAAAAATAGTGTAATAAAACAATGACTTTAATCAAGTCATCACTAATGCTTTTCTTTTCTACTTTTACTTTCGACATTTAATCTTTTCTTTTTCTATTTTTGATCGACCCTGTTTGATGCGTAACCAAGCTGAAAATCAAATGTAATTGAAACACGATTTTTCAACATTTTAATATGTTAAAAGCTTAAAAATTTTATTCGGCTTTATCTCTTTTATTTTATAAACTTATCAAATATATTTATCAGCACTTGCGTGGTGGTGGTTATTCATAAATTATATTTCATCGGCTCACATTATAGATTACATATATGGAAAATGCTTTCTTGTCCGGTAGAAGTTTCCAAAATAGTTAATAATTTACTGGTATTTTAGCTATTATTCCTTTGTACTATATATGTAAAAATTCGTATTGATGTGTTTTACATGAGGTAAAAAGCTGAAACTTTGTTAGGGTTGTTATACAAAAAACAAATACTCTCTTATCAGGTAGCATTTTAATAACACTCTAATAATCCACTAAAAGATAACAAATTATTCTAATAGTATAAATTAGAATACATATTTTAAAGAGTTTGAGCACATTATAGATATTTTAAGAAAGTAGAACATTATAGTTTTATTTGTCGGTAAGAATGAGCACAGCTATCTATTAAAGAATGAGAAAAGCCCAGATTCGTTACGTAGTATCCCCAATTAATCTTTTACCCATTTGTTCCCTCTGTGTTATTTTCGCACAAACAATGTGTCTTGGACCTTAAATTCAAACATAGGAATCATGTCACTTCATCTACTTAGAATAAAGACAAATAAAAGGAAAGTGCGTGGAAGGATAAAGTTACAAATTTAGGAATATTATTTCTAAAAGGACAATCATATTTTCATTACCAAATTTTGGCAACTTTCTCTTATAACATTTGTCATCTTTTAAGTAGTTTTGAAACATTAAGAAAGAAAAAATGAAAAAAAAATGAAAATCAATTAAAAAATTACACTTATGATTGTAAAAAAAAATTGTCAAAATTTAATAGTCAAAAAATCATTTTTCTTTCCAAAAATATATATTGCCTTTTATGAAAGCATGTGATAGCGGGAAAACTAGACCAAAATTACCAAAATTTTAGTAAATGTTAGACCAAATACCACTTAAACTGATTCATTAATTGTCTTAAAACCAAATTGTTCTTCCTCTCTGCAGCAATATTAATATAATTGTTACAGGGGTGTGGTATGTAATTTTTTTAGTATTATAGAAGGGTGAAGCATCTTAAGTTGGTATGATTATACATTTTTTTAGTATCATAGGAGGCTGAAGCATCTTATTAAGTTGGTATGAGATTAGATTTATTAGGGCTGCAGATTTTTTAACATTTTCCAATTATGTTATATAGAGAGTTTAAATTTCAGAATGGGTATAAACGAGGAAATTGAATAGTGATCAAGTTTCATAAATTTATTATTTTAACATTTTGAGTTAAAAATGATATTAATCGTGAATTGAATTTAAGTCTCATTTAAATTGAAAAAAGGAAATTGTGCCTTGCGGATTTTGGAGTTGGAATTTGACGCTGGCTTTTCACTGTGCAGTAGTTACTACTGCTAACTCAACTCTGTTCTTAATTATACTATATAATATAATATTTTTGTTTTTGCCGAGAAAAAGTTCTTTACATTCCCCTTTTAAGTCTTATTTTTCCTTTTTGGTATTACTTTTAACTTGTGCTTATTCATAATTTACCTATTGTGCGAATATTTTATAGTATAAAATGTAAACAAAAAGGGATGTGTGAAAGAGATAGGTAGACTTATAGTGACAGAAATTACAAGCCCCAAGTTATATGAGAAACTTATTCATTCACTTTAAAATATAGTCTATCCATTTCATTTTATTTATCATGAGAATTTCTAACACGTATTAGGAAAAGCAATAAATTACTTAATGGATGTTTTTACACTTTCTCTGACTTTTATAATTTCTATGTATTTAGAGCTTTAATTACTGTATTTTTATTAAAGTATTCCTAATTGTATATTTTTTTTATAAATATTAAAGATTTTTCTTTTTTATTTAAGTTTGTAATACATACATGATTGTTGAATAATATTGTTTTAAATCTATGTGTCCCTTTTAACAAATTTATCATCTTCGAATGGTAATTTGGCACGCTCACTAAACAGTAACATCGCATGGAAGTTTTAGGGAAAAGATAACTATAATATTAACAATATTTTCACTTTCTTCACCTTTATCTTTTTTCTTCTTACATCACACCAAGTCAAACATTTTTTTTTCTTTTGTCTTATGCTTTTTTTACTTTCCACCTACATCCCATAAATGGGATGTGCAGTAGTGATATTCCTAATAATAAAAAGAAAAAGAGATGGAAAAGTAGATATTTCTCTTCTTTATGGTGTTTATTATGATCTTTGTTCGTACCTTCTATTTTATAATAGATAGAGAAAAATATTTGAAGTACATTGTAATAAGATTAAGAAGGGAGAAAAAAATGAGAGTTATAAAAGAGTGTGTGAAGTCGAGATTAGCCTATAACTAGATGGGGTAGTTTGAGTTGAAGTAGTTGGTAGGAGTTTGAATTGATTGGTAATGGCATGGTGGTTTAGGGGTTGCATAGAGACATTTAATATATTCCTGGTTTCACTAATTTACGTGAATGTGATTTATTGCCCAATCCCCCTGCAACACAATTTCTATAGGTTCAAGCCTTTCATCTAAAAATAATAAATTCTCCCAAACTTTTATGACCATGCTTTGCTTCTTGGTGTTAACCAGGCAATACATTACTACCAGACACAACAAGAATCACCCAAAAAAAAACCTTATTAGTCTTTGATTTGGTTTAGCACATTTGACTTCTTTACCATTCATGAATCAATCATCACATTACACGAGGAGAGAGAAGAGAAAGAAACCCACAGCTGTATAAAACCAATCAATTCACACTCATGGGTGTAGGTAGAGTAGAGGTCTCACAAACTACACGTACAATTTTCCTAAGTTGTAATCATATATTTAACAGGGAAACTTTAATAATTAAGAAGCTCGCATACATCACCATTCATCTTCCTTTTCCATATAAATAAGGTTTATATAAAGGCACATACCAACTTAGGAGTGTTGTCTAAGCAACTTGATTTTGTCTGGTAAAGTAAAGTAACTACATTGACTTTTATCCTACTAAGCAAAATACCAAACACATGGAGCCTGATGAATAATACCGTGAAGAATTTGAGGCCTGAGAGAGAGGTAAATATTGATGATCAGCATAGAAAAGGTTTGTTGACTTTCACATTTTTCATTTTTAAAATCCCTCTACTTTCCCTTTATTGTTTAGCTAACTCTCTGTTATCCTTTTCGATGATATATATTATATATCTCCCTTATTTATAACTGAAACTCTAATATTTTGATTAGGCACATCGATTTACTCATACTCATGCATGTTTAGAGTCAAAATATTCAATGTCTTCCACGATTCCATCTTTTCCGTAAACTGTACTCCCAGAATATGATTACCAGTCAGGAGAGAGAGAAAAATGTGTTACCTCAGCCGCATAATCACGACGCTTTGCCGCAAATCCTTACTCCGGTGCTCCGAACACGGCGGCGCAATCACAACGAAGGCCACAAAAGAGGGATAAGAGACAATGGAATCACTTTGGGATAAAAACGCCAGGAGAAGGGGGAACGAAAAAGTGAGAACAGAAACGCACAGAGGTGAAGGTAAAGGTGAAGGAGAAGAGAGAAAAAAAATTAAAATTAAATATGAAAAGCTCACACTTTTGAGAGGTGCAGGTTTAAATCTGAGGGTTGCAGAAAGCAATTTTAATTAATTATAACCTTACAAATCCATGGAGGTTAAATTATATGGTGCAGAATATTGATATTATTGGTATTTCTTTTACGAGGTAGAAATAGAAATTTGTTGGAAGTTGTTAGTGTATGAAAGTTGGTGGTTTACAGTGAGGATGTAGGTCAGCAATGGGTAATGAGTCAAATTGGACCCCGCACATGGGTCCCACTCCTTCAAACTTTAACGTCACGCGCTTTTATGAGTCGACACTCAGAGTAGTTCACCTGTGCTCGGGTCCACCGCAGAGTAGACTAATCCCATCAATCCTAACCCCACATCCCATTTTATTTTCATCACTCATAGTACTTTAGTTGTTCCCGATTTTCTTTCTCAAATAATATATTACTTTTTTAAATTAACCAATTAAATTTATAATCACTTTATTTAACAAATTAATTTTAAAAAAACTATATATTCTGACATTATTTTCAGATATCTTAAAACAAGTCAAAATTCAGTTTTGGAGAAACGTATTCTAACCTATTTTTTCACTTTTCTAAATATAAAAAAATGAAATTAACAAATCATTAATAAAATAAATAGTAATAATAAAATATATTTATTTATTATTAGGATCATTAAAAATAGAATTATATATATATATATATAAGTATGAACCTAAAAGAAAAAAGCAGTCTAAATATCTGAAACTATCCCTTTTATCAGTTAAATGATCCTACCCACATTTGCCAACATCTCAACTTAATACCATACACTCCACATCCTCATTGAATTTATCCCAATATGCCAATACAAAAAAGAAAAAAAGAAAAAAGAAAAAGGTACAACATTCATTAGATGTGCCAAACCAATTATTTATTTTCCTCCCACCTCTTCTCTCAGTTTTGGCGATAGTAATATCTCAATTAATAACAGAAGTAAACACCTTTTTAAAAACCATTTAATAACTAAAAAATATATGAAGGCTATATAAAACATTCTATATTCATAATTAAAAAGTTAATAATATATTCAGATTTGAATTTGATTGGGTCCTGTAACTTTTTCAGAAATGAAATTAGATATTTATTAAAATAGTTTTATTCTGAGATACATGAGACAATCTCACGAAACATGATTAAACACAGAACATCTTTATGACTCATCACATAACACAAAAGACGACACAAGGATTAATTAACCCCTAATCTCATACCCTGTACAATTATTTGCTTCGTTTATCATACATCCACTGCAACCGGCTTTGCCCACGAAAATGACAGCACAGATATTAACTTCAGTGGCAAGTTGGAGGGACATAGAAACAGGATCCCATCCTGCAGAGTTTCACAATATTCACTTCCCTCCTTTGCAATTAATTCGCATACAAGTGTTTGAACTCAACTTAAAACATCTCAATCCACTAGATTAGATCATAATCAACATATTTACATGTAATCCAAAATAGTAATCCACAATTATATAAGATCAAAAAAATAATGCATGGGAAGTGATATTTGATTCATGAAGCCCAAGCCTTTCCTTTGGTTTCACTCTTAACAAAATGCCCCACAATACAAAGGCATCTAGCCGCCAAAGTCCATTCACCTTCCACGTGATTTACCGTAGCAGGCAATCCTGCTGCTGATGACATTATTTAATTTATGTATATAAAAAAAAAGGAATTTGTATGTATCCATTATGCAGTAGGTTCATATATATACACGTATATACACCACCCAACCAAGTTGTGCTTCCAAACAAATCTCAATAACTCATTGAGTTGTTGATAATTTTGTATATACATTTTTCTTTTCCTTCTTTCCTAGATTCTCCGCTAAAACCAACGACAACATCTACTTCGTCCAGAGGGAGGCTTCCACCATCACCTCCCTCCCTCTGTATCCACCTTCACGGGTTTCTAAAAAACAATGTGTCTTCATTCTTCACTCTCAAAAGTTATACATCACCATACACCATAGATACCTCTTCTTCCAAAACAACAAACTCTCACACACACCCTTTAGCGTTTTTATTTTCAGTTTCCGAGGTCGCAACATGGCCTGCACCGAAAACAGACAACCGAAGGTTTCTGTTTTCCTCTGTTTCTCGTTTCTGTATGTGGTCGCGGTTTTGTTTAGTTGTGAGCGGGTTTCGGGGCAAACGTCCGCTGTTTTTGCCTGCGATGTTGCCAAGAACCCGGCTTTGGCGGGTTACGGATTCTGTGACAAGTCACTCTCGGTGGAGGACAGGGTCGCCGACTTGGTGAAGAGGTTGACATTGCAAGAGAAAATCGGAAACTTGGTGAATTCTGCTGTTAACGTGAGTAGGCTTGGGATTCCCAAGTACGAGTGGTGGTCTGAGGCACTTCATGGAGTGTCCAACATTGGACCCGGGACTCACTTTTCCAGTGTCGTGCCCGGTGCCACCAGTTTTCCCATGCCCATTCTCACTGCAGCTTCTTTCAACTCTTCTCTGTTTGAAGCCATCGGAAGAGTGAGTGAGATTTAAACTTTTTCTTCTCTGTCATGCTTTGAGGTCAGTTTTTTCCTTTGTTGGGTGGATCACAATTCACAACGGTTCCTCAAAAAAATGGGAAAGGGTGGTTTCTTTCCCTTTTTACTGAATGAGGACATCAAAAGTCTTTAACTTTAATCTCCAAGTTGGTTGTTTATCACAAAATTTGAGGGAGTTTGGTGAGGTTTTGAATGTGTAATGAAATGTCATTTTATGGCTTCAGAGTCTTTAAAATTGTGGCATTGTGGGGACTTCTTCTCTATTGCTTTCATAATGCTGTACACTGTACGTAAGTGATTTATCTGTTCTTAGATTTTTAGTTTTTGTTAATATGCAGTTATTTACAAGTGTTTATAGCAGTGAGGAAAAGTAGATGGGTGGGTAGGAGTGGTTACATTGTTTGTTTTTTCACTCACGACTTTTGGGTATTAACATCTGATTAAGCGATACAATAATAAATGAAGCAGAAATTTATGGTTAGTCTCATCTGTGAAACTGTAGATATTTATGTGTCCCCCTTTTTCTGGCTTGCATGTTGAAACTAAGGTGAATGGCAGAGAGGGTTTGATGTTGATTGTTTGCCAATGATATAGTTTAAACATTGATCACTCTATTTTCAATTTTGATAGCACATTTAAATGGGAAATGATTAAATTGCATTAAATAATCGAAATGTATCATAAGCAGGTTTAAGATTAACTGTTCTTATTTCAGGTAGTTTCAACCGAAGCCAGAGCAATGTACAATGTGGGGCTAGCCGGTTTGACTTATTGGTCACCAAACATAAACATATTCAGAGATCCCAGATGGGGAAGAGGACAAGAGACACCGGGAGAAGACCCTTTGCTAAGTAGTAAATATGCATCAGGATACGTGAAAGGTCTTCAACAAACCGATGATGGAGACTCCAACAAGCTCAAGGTTGCTGCTTGTTGCAAACACTATACAGCCTATGATTTGGATAACTGGAAAGGTGTTCAGCGTTATACCTTCAATGCTGTGGTAATCTACTGCATACATTGATTGAAAACTCAATGCTCATGTGATTTAAATGCAGAAAGATCATTTTGTCACCCCTTCTTATATGTTGAATTTGTCAGGTGACACAACAAGATTTGGATGACACTTTCCAACCACCGTTTAAGAGCTGTGTGATTGATGGGAATGTTGCCAGTGTCATGTGTTCCTACAACCAGGTTAATGGAAAACCAACTTGCGCAGACCCTGACCTTCTTAAGGGGATTATCCGGGGCAAATGGAAATTAAACGGGTATCTTTAATTCCTAAATCTTATAATTTACGTAATGTAAATTGATTATGTTTGTTAATGTGGTTTTTAATGTGACATGAATGTGTGGTCTGTTCAGATATATAGTTTCGGACTGTGATTCCGTAGAAGTTCTTTTCAAAGATCAGCACTACACCAAAACTCCTGAAGAAGCTGCAGCCCAAACTATTCTTGCAGGTCAGAAAATATGAAAAGACTCGTGATACCCATTTGCAGAAATTATGCAAGATACCGTTTGCTTATGTAATTTTGATTTCACAGGGTTGGATTTGAACTGTGGAGATTATCTTGGCAAATATACAGAAGGTGCAGTGAAGCAAGGTCTTGTGGATGAAGCAGCCATTAACAATGCTGTCTCCAACAACTTCGCCACATTGATGCGTCTTGGTTTCTTTGATGGTGATCCGAGCAAGCAACCTTATGGAAACCTTGGTCCAAAGGATGTATGCACTTCAGAGAACCGGGAGCTGGCCCGTGAAGCTGCAAGGCAAGGGATTGTATTGCTTAAAAACAGTGCAGGTTCTTTGCCTCTCAATGCCAAAGCCATTAAATCATTGGGAGTGATAGGGCCCAATGCTAATGCTACTAGGGTAATGATTGGAAACTATGAAGGTATTAAAAATTCCTACTCCTATGATACCCTCATGGATATAAAGTTGGTAACTGTGCCAAATTTGGTAAACCTATTAAATTTATGAGATGGTTGATACTGTAGTTGAACTCTTTTTTATCTCTAGCCTGTGCTTAACATGGGATTTGATGAGTTACTGAAATTTTGCAGGCATTCCTTGTAGCTATATATCACCCTTGCAAGCTCTAACAGCGTTAGTTCCTACGAGCTATGCTCCTGGATGTCCAAACGTGCAATGTGCGAATGCCGAGTTAGATGATGCCACACAAATAGCAGCATCTGCAGATGCAACTGTGATCATAGTGGGTGCAAGTCTGGCTATAGAGGCCGAGAGTCTTGACAGAATTAACATTCTTCTTCCAGGACAACAAGAACTTCTAGTTAGTCAAGTTGCAAATGCATCCAAGGGACCTGTGATCCTTGTCATCATGTCTGGTGGGGGCATGGATGTGTCTTTTGCTAAATCTAATGATAAAATCACAAGCATCCTATGGGTTGGCTACCCTGGCGAAGCTGGTGGAGCTGCCATAGCAGACGTGATTTTTGGCTTTTATAATCCGAGTAAGTCGTCATTCACGTTCTCTCTTGAATAAAAAAAGTCCAATCCTATGATGTTACTACTTTGATGACACTGAAGGATGATTTCCTGATGCAGGTGGAAGGCTTCCCATGACATGGTATCCACAATCATATGTAAACAAGGTGCCAATGACAAACATGAACATGAGGGCAGATCCTGCAACGGGTTACCCTGGTAGAACATATAGATTTTACAAAGGGGAAACTGTTTTCTCCTTTGGAGATGGAATAAGTTTCTCAAACATTGATCACAAAATAGTTAAGGCACCACAGCTGGTGTCTGTTCCTCTAGCTGAGGATCATGAATGTCGTTCATCAGAATGCATGTCACTTGATGTTGCTGATGAACATTGCCAAAACCTGGCCTTTGATATCCACCTTGGGGTCAAGAACATGGGCCAAAAAAACAGTAACCATGTAGTTTTATTGTTCTTTACTCCTCCTGATGTGCATAATGCTCCTCAGAAACACTTGTTGGGCTTTGAGAAAGTACACTTACCAGGAAAATCAGAAGCACAGGTTAGGTTTAAGGTAGACGTTTGCAAGGATTTGAGTGTGGTTGATGAGCTTGGCAACAGGAAAGTTCCACTGGGACAACATCTGCTTCATGTGGGAAACTTGAAGCATCCATTTATTGTGAGGGTTTGAAACAAGTCTTCAAATCCTCTGTACTGTTTTTTTTTTTTTCCTTGAAAAGATTTCTTCGAGGGGATCAGAAATAATTCATAGGTAACTGTAACAAAATTCTCAGATTTGTGTTGTTATATTCAAATCACAAATTGAAAAAAACAAAATCAAGTTTTCATCAGAGCTCTCTTTATATGATTTAATCACGCAAAACTTGGTTTTGTCCCATAATTACGTCTTTTTACCCGTGCAGAAGAGATATGCTTGTTACTTATAATAAATATTTCCAAGAGTTGATATTTTAAGCTATGGTTGTTTATTAAGCACTATATATTTTTTATCTTGTGCACTAAGAGTCAAAAAAAATTTCTTCTAAACTCTCGATGAATATAAAAAAACTTCTGCTTTGCAGTTCACGTATCTATACATTTTTTTATTCTGTGCAGTAAGATATTTGGCAATCTTCATTAAATATCTAAGAACTATTTTTGTAACAAAACATACTAAACTCGTAGGAATAACCAATATCTTCAACTTGTGACGAGAAATAGGGGTTGAAGGAGAAAACAAACGTATACTAAATAGATGTATGTGATTGTGCATTAAAAAATCATTATATCTGATATGTGTATCCATGATACACCCCTGCACTATGCAAAATGCAGGTCTCATCCTGAAATCAACATGAATTTAGTTTTTATTGCTGTGATTTTTATTACAATTGTCTCTTTAAAATGAGTCACTTAACTATTAAAATTATTATTTACAAGGCGAACACTATACACTAGCCAGGTCTTGAAAAAAGTTAAAATGAAATTATACGCATTCGAAATTCCTAAATATGATAACATGACTTTCGTTCATTTGATCGATAGACTTTCTTTTTGAGATGTAAATATAATGGAGAAGTCAAATTTCATAATAATATCTGTCGTGATCTTATTTGAAAATAAACCTGACACTCCTTCAAAAACTACGGCTTCTAGCCACTTCTGACCAACATTGTTGAAGTGGCATTCCTTTATTACAAGAGAAGAAGCACATAATAGAAGACAAAATTAAGAAATAGAAGGCATAAACACTGCCTAACTGGTGGAAGGAATCCTATAGTTGTAAAGTGCAGCAATGAGACCTTCAATGTATTCATTGTGAAGTTCTTCCGAACTGAAAACCTTCCCCAACTCCTTTGCATTCTTCCTTAAACTACTTCCCTCTTCCTCCACAATTGCAAACCTCAATGTCTTGGCCACAGAGTCCCTAGTAAAGGACCCATCTCTCTCGCTCCTTGGCACCTCAATCGCCACTTTCTTTTCCTCTAGCACCCTTGAAAACAGGGCTTGGTCAAGCAAATAAGGGAGCGTCACAAGCACATGCCCAAAATGAAGTTTCTCAATGACAGAACCAGAACCACAGTGACTCATGCATCCCCCAATTGCCCCGTGAGCCAAGATCTTAAGCTGGGGTGCCCAACCCTTCCAAACAATCCCACGATCCTTCGTTCTCTCCTCAAACCCTTCCGGCAACTCGAGTACCCCTTCTTTCAGGTTCTGCAGAGCCCAAAAGAAAGGCAACCCAGAAAGCTCAATCCCATTGGCCAACTCAGTGAGGTCTTCCTGACTCAGCTTCAACTCGCTCCCAAATCCAATGTACACCACCGAAGAGGACTCTTGTGTGTCCAACCAGTCCTTGATTGTGAGCCAGTCAGGGTTTTTATCCTCCTCTTCAACATCTCTTATCTGCATGGATGGTGGAAGCAACCCCACTGGAACCACAGGGACCTTGTAGTTACCAGCAAGATAATCTAGCCACTCTCCCTCGAGCTCTCTGGAGGTTCTGAGAAGAAACAAGTCACAGCTGGAATACGCTTTGTTGAGATCAAAGTCAGCCTTTTCCCCTGTCTCCTCGTCTCTATTACGCTTCAATGCTCTGAGGAACTCATAAGGCCTGAGACGAAGTGTTGTGGGGAAAGGAAGCCAAGTGGGAGGGCCACATATGGATTCAATGGAGTAATCCTTCATTTTGTCCTTGGGTGGATCAAAAAAGACTTTGTTGTAAGCTGGGGTTATGTTGTAATGCGCACACGGAATGTTGAGACCCTTAGCTATTGGGACTACCCAAGCAGCTGCGAAGTCGTAGAAAAGCCAATCAGGCTTCGAGGTTTTCAGCAACTCAGCAACACTGTCTTGGAGGCCCTCATAAGCCTTCTTTAGGAAACAGTTCTTCGTTGGGGGAATTTCCATGGTGCTCTCTGCGCCTTCTGGAAGATGCTGTACTTGTGGCAAAGGTAGCCTCACCAATGTAATGAATGGTCGTAGGTTTTTGGGGGCTTTGGGTATGCGATCAATGTTTTTGGGACTGTTTATGAAGGTTACATGATGACCCTTCTGCGCAAGAATCTTGGCCACCTCAAAGTACGGATATATGTGACCCATAGCCAGCCACGGGAGCATAGCTATGTGTAGAGGCTTCTCCATTTTGCCATTGCCATTGCCATTGCCATTTGCATGAGATGAAACTATACCAGTAGAATCCATCAGCACTTCAACTATTCCCAGACAACAATGTTACAGATACTCAGGTAGCTATGGGAGATAGCTATGGGAGAGGATGATATCTTCGTGTGTTTTATATCATAGAAAACGAAGCCTGTCGTGGAACATGCCTCATAATATTATATATGGGATATATCCTCTACGGTTCAACTTTTAAGCTGCACAAATCATAACCCTTAAAACACCAAATTTTATTTATACAATAATTTTAATACCGTCGGATGAAAGTGCACTAGCTTGCAGTTTAGTTGTAAAACTGCAGAGCAGACCATCCTTATCCATAAACCATTTGTGAAACCAAAGACCAAAGAAAAACATGCTACGAGGTCCACGAGGCTGTTATTTTATTTCCATTATCAATGCAAGTGACATGTCTGTCCATTTCTTCTTATAGTAACAACAAAATTATATTATGATAAATACTAAAATGAAAATAAAAAAAGTATTAAGTATAAAATTGTTTTTATAGAAAGTAATTATAACAATAATTAACGTTTACAGTTTTATTATTGGTGATTTTCTCTTAAAAATAATTAGTTAAAGAAAATTGCTTATACTAAAAAAGTAATTGAAAAAAAATGATTTATTAATATTATAGAGTTTATTTTTATAAGAGGAATAAACACAGAAAAAAATGAATAAATAAGTACAAATAAAATTAAATGTGTGGACTGTTCTACGTAATGTTATATAATATCAGAATTTTATGGTAAGAACCAACGGTTACTTATGACGTTTATTATAACTTCTTCTCATTTGAGAAAAAAATGTTTGTACGAAGTTGGATACTACATAACTATGTCCTGAATCAACGTCCCAAATTAATTAAATAACTTGAAAAAGTTTGTTTTATGTTGAATAAAATATAGAAAACATGAGACGATGTGATGGGATAGTGTAAACCTAACAATAAATCGCATGTGCCAAATTACTTAAATACCATGACAAAACACAGCTAAGCAACGAGGTCCTCGCGTCTGTTATTTTATTTGACGCGTGCATGAACGGATCGATTGAAAAAAAAAATTATTGAATATTTATATTAATATATTTTATTATATATAAAAAACAATAAAATTTATGTGATATTTATTAGAATAATGATAACAATAATTAAAAAATAAATAATAACAAAAATATGATAAGTTTGTTTATAATAATATAAATTAATTTTAAATATTAATATAAAGTAATATGTTGAGTTTATAATAAATTGAATAAATAAAGTATATGTGCTTTAAAGAGTATTATTTATAATAGTGATTTTGTTTTTGGTATATAAATAAATTATTATAACAGTTGGATGGCTTTAATTATTATCTTTTTAATTATTTTTCAATAGAAACGAAAAAAAATCAATTTAAATTGTTACTAAATAGAGGACATACACACTTTTTTAAGTTGTTATTGACATTTGCATTTGTTTTACTCTGTAAACAATTATATACAAGTGACTGACTACATGTGCATAAGACCATGAATACAAATCCAAATTTAGAAAGTGATTTATTTTAGCTCTTATTTTTTGTCACTATTAAAACAATTGTTTCCTTTGAAACTTAAAGGATGATTCTAAATCAAATAAATTTTTAGTATACATATTTTGTTATCAATATTTTTTATAATAGTAGAAATAACATCTTTGTTCAAATCATTTATTTGTAACTATGTTTCTTATAAGTATTATAGACACACAAACTTTTAATTTAACTTTGACATTTAATGTCATTCAAAAACTTTGATATAAACTATTCACCTTTAATTTTTGGATCTTCATCTAATTGTAAAGGTGTGTTTGAATTTGCAATTTTTTCCTATGCAATTCAAAATAATTTTTCTATGCAGTCATTAATTCAAGTTTGAAAACTTTGCAATTTTCAATTCAAGCTTGAAACTTTAACATTTTTCTATGATTCAAAATAATTTCTTCAATGTGTAATAGTTTTTCTGATCAACGAGTGATTCTTTGGAGTCTTAGATTGAGATAACGTTGATATCTACATCTCTATAAACATATGTAGTTCAAAATTTCTCATATTTTTCGTGAAAAAAATCATTGTGTCGATAAGTTAGCTAATTTAGCATTGATTCATAAAGAACAATATAAGTAATTTAATGATTTATTTATTCATTATAGGTTTGATGTGGTACCTTTGTATTTTTTTTTTTTTTTTAATAAATTTTCATGTGATTGACGGATGATTGATGAACACTTTAGGGTATTAGTATAGCTGAAATGTCAAAATTCATAATGATACCTAACGTGATGTTATTTGAAAAATAATTTATTGATCACTTATAACATCTTAACTTTATTATGATCACAACAATCAAAGTTAGGCTAAAATAACCTCTCACATAACAATTTTACCATTGAATAATTTATCATTATGGTCTTGATTTGTAGCTTTCATAATATATTTCAAGTTCAATAAAATTCCTCGAAACATAATCTATTCATTGTTGGTATTTCATCTCGTATAATTAATTTGATATTCATCAATATTGCAATATTGCAAGTAGGTAACATTATAATTACAATAATTCATATATTAAACACAAAAATTTCTACATTATAAAATTAAAAACATAACTATATTTTTCTTTTATAAAAATATGTATACATTTTATATTATTTTTTTAATAAAAATTGTAAATTTTAATTCACATAAAAATAAATATTTTTATATATTCAAAGTTATTAATAAACATTATAAATGAAATATTGATGTTAATGTTTATAATTAAAATTTATTTTAATAATGATTAAAAAGTATTTATTTTACACATTCAACGTTATCAATAAATATTATAAATGAAATATTGATTTTAATTTACATAATATATTTATATTGTTAACCCACAGCTAGCGAAAATAAGTGTTGTTGCATATGGTTGTCTATTTTTTTAATAATATATACACATGCACTCACACAAACATTCATCCACACACGCAGGGACACATGTACCCGCACACTCACACAAACATCTATTCACACACATACTTACATAGAGATGACAAATAAATCCGTTCTGTGGATACTGTCCGAATCTGTCCCTGTTTTGACGGGGAATTCCCATATTAATTGGGTATAAGTATCTATGTGGGTATGAGAAATCCCCGACTTTTTCAATTGGGTATGGGGATGTACATATTCTCGTCATAATACTCGTCCCCGTCATATCTCCGTCTCTGTTTAAATTATTAAAATATTCACAATTAATTAAGTAAGCATATATATATATATATATATATATATACTTTTCATTTTTTATTTTTTCTAATTATTTGATCATGAAACTCATTCGCATCTCTAATATATTTTTCATCTTATGATAACCTTTATGTAATTATGTTAAAATGATATGTGTCAAATAAAAAAAATTTATGTCTCACATTTAAATATTTCTATTATATTTTAATATTTTATTTATTGTATATTTTTCTTTCACATGAAAATGTTTAATACTCTAAATTTAAGTATTTAATAACATAAACTTTTCATTTACTAGGTAATATAAAAAAAAAAATCTTTACTTATTATTATTAATTTTTGTTTTATTTCAAGAACTCTTTTGTTTTGCTAATACAATTTTTGTTATTTCTCAACTATTGAGTATATATGTTGGTATTCGAAAAGTTTTCTTAGATCTCTGAGGTATTTTTTATTTTATCATACCCTTAATTATACATTCATTTTCTTTTGTGCGATCTATTTCAATAGTTTCTCAAATTGTTCATAAGACTCACATTTGTTAGTTTTTTAATATTTTTATTTGTTGTTTATTTTCATCATGTAGAGTACTATTTTGATATATTTTATCTAATTTATTTTTTATTTTCTAACTCATTATCTATCATATTATAATTTTTTCATTATAATTGTATAAATAATTTTTATTTATTACAATATAAAAATTTAATGTAATTATCATGAATTTTTTTTATCACCATCTAATGAAGTTCAAAAAATACAAGATCTATGTTAAAACTTTATTATTATGTTTATTATTAATTCTTTGTGTCATTTTGATCAAGTGATGTATTATAACTTTTATTAGTGTATAAAAAAGAGATTCATTAGAATTTAAAAAATTAAAATAAACAAACATTTAAAATATATTTTAATTTGAATATTTGTTTTCCTTTTATATTTTTTTTAAAATATTTTTGAATTTTATCAACTAGGTTTCATTAATATTTGCAAGTTTAATAAATTTTTTGGTTCTCATGAAATTTTATTTAGTATTATAATATAAAATGTAAACAACTATAATTTATTTCAAAGTCTTTGACATCGAAGAAACAACCATCCACCTAATATTGAATATTTGATCATATTATGTTCCTTTTACCGTAGTTTTTTATTATTTTATAAAAATGAATTAAAATTAATATTGAAGTAATAAGAAAACGAGTATGAGTACGAAATTATACATGTTATTCTGTAGGGATGAGGATGAGATAAAAGTTTGATACCTATTAGATTTAGGTATGAGGATGAGGATGAATTTTTTTACAAAGATAATATGAGATAACGAAACTCATCCCCGTTCTGTCCCGTTATCATTGCTCACACTCACAGTATCAATTTACAAATATTAGTAATTATTAGGTGAGTCACTGATTTATATCTTTCCAACGATAATTTATATTGTAATATAAATATAAGTTATTTGTTGATAACTACAGTAATTTTTTAAGGGTATTCTATTCAAGACAATTTTAATCTATTATTTCTTAAAGATTGATATTTTTCAAAAAGTCTTACATAATCAATTAGTTACGTATCACAATATAAAAAAAATATTATGGTGAACACGTGTGGGTGACTTGCCGATAGGTTTATATATTTTTTCATATATGGGTTATCGTTATAAATATGGAGAGATTGTGGTTCTATATGGTTAGACATTAGTCTTACACATATAAGACCTTAAACACCACTTTTACACCAAAACCTTAAGGCAATGTTGTTATGGGTCTTTATTCTTATATAGTGTTTAACTATAAGGGTTATAGTTATGGTCATGGCATAGTCATGGTCATTGAGAGATTGTGGTTCTATATGGTTATATGACATTAGTCTTATACATATAAGACCTTAGACACCACTTTAACCCAAAACCTTAAGGCAATGTTGTTATGGGTCTTTATTCTTATATAGTGTTTAACTTTGTCTTTTCTTTCCAATGTGGAACTTTTTGACTCACACTTGGACTATTCCCAACAATCTTCCATCAAGGGTGAGTCCCTTATTTTTTTTTCTTTTTTTTTTCTTTTTTTTTTTTTTTTTTTTTTTTCCTTTTTGTTTTAAAAATTTTTTTTTTAATTATAATTTTTTTTTTTTGTTGGATAGAGTTGATTTTTTGTAAA
>Ga0099822_1003347_pt1 | contig 20520 bp, 15 predicted proteins | sample CowpeawhiteBW_FD_76839 | JGI IMG/M metagenome (GOLD analysis project Ga0099822, IMG submission 76839) | Root nodule microbial communities of legume samples collected from California USA - Cow pea white BW | ecosystem: Host-associated > Plants > Roots > Nodule | place: USA: California | collected...
TATTTATAAAAAAAATATATATATATATATATATATATATATATATATATATATATATATATATATATATATATATATATATATATATATATATTAGCCGATTTTGGAGAGTTTAAATGGGTTTAATTAGGATTACAGCTCATCTCTTATCTTGGTACGAGAGGCATAGGTTTTGGGCCTATTCTTGACAAATTTTTTTATTTGTTAGATCTATTATTTCACCAACTATTGAATTATTTATAGGGATGACAATTTAGGGCTGGCCAAGCGGGTTGGCTCGTAGGTCCGCACAAAAAAACGTAGGGTGGGCTGAGATGTTGAATCCGCTGACCTGCAATGGCCTGCTCCGCATAGGTCCGTAGTCCGTGCGGGCTAAAGGTGGGGCGAGGCGAGCTGGCCCGCTGACCCGCTTACAAAATTATATGTTCTCATTTTTTTAGTTCTTGAACCCGCTAACCCGCAATGGCCTGCTCCACATAGGCTCGTAGCCCGTGCGGGCTAAAGGTGGGGCGAGGCGAGCTGGCCCGCTAGCCCGCTTACAAAATTATATGTTCTCATTTTTTTAGTTCTTATATCATTCATCATGTTGTTTCTTTAAGTTCCTTTTATTATTATTATTATTATTATTATTATTATTATTATTATTGTTATTATTATGTTTATTATGTTTATGTATAATCATTGCATATAAGATAATGATTTTAATTTTTGAATATGAAATATCTTTTTATGCATTTTTAAGTAGATGTCTTGTAAGGTGACATGTTGCTATTGTATTTTAGCTATAATCTTCATTGTTATTTTTCTTGTCTTTGATTAGGTAAACTAATTGGAATTATTTTGATAGAAAATGAATATAAATTATTATGGAAAAAAAAATATTTTGCTCAATACAAAAAAAAAAATCACTCATCACAAATGTGGACCAACCCGCGGGGCGGGGCAGGCCAGAAAAGTGAACCCGAAATCAAATTACGAGGCAGGCCAACCCGGCCCGCACTTTGCGGGCCAAAACGGGTCGGGCTGACCAGCTTTGCCATCCCTAATTACTCATCATGTTCAGTTTCCACTAGGATGGTAACGGGGTGGGGTAGGGACGAATTTTGTTATCCCATAACCATCTCTAGAGAAAAAAATTCATCATGATCTCCTCACTCAACCCGAACGGGTATCAAATTTTTCTATCATCCTCATCTCCACCGGGTAACATGTATATACTCATACCCGTACTATACCTGCTTCTTACTGATTAATTAAATTCTATAAAATAATAAAAAAATTACTATAAAGGAAACATAATATTACTAAGGGTTTTTTCTTCAATATCAAACATTTAGAAATAAATTATAAATATAATTGTATACATTTCAAATTAGAATATCAAATAAAATTTTATGGGAACCAAAACATTATTAAATTTACAAATGTTATTGAAACCTAGTTGATAAAATTTAAAAATATTTTTTAAAATATAAAAGGAAAACAAATATTCAAATTAAAAAATATTTTAAATGAAATTTCTTTTTTTATACACTAATAAAAAGTTATAATATACCAGTTGATCAAATCACACAAAGAACAAAGATTAAACTAATAATAATAGAATTTGAATACTGATCTTTCATCTTTTGAACTTTAATATATGTTGGATGATGATAAAAAATATTCATAGCAATTACATTAAATTATTATAATATAGTAAATAAAATTTATTTATATAATTATAATGATAAAACTACATGTATAATAATGAGTTAGAAAAAAAATATTAAAAATATCAAAATAGTATTCTACATGATTAAAATAAATAACAAATAAAAATATTAAAAATATTAAAAATATTAAAAAAATAATTAAATGTATGTCTGAAAAATAATTTTGGGAGACCATTGAATAAAATCACACAATGAAAAACAAATGTATAATTAAGAGTATGATAAGATGAAAAATACCTTAAAAATCTAAGAAAACTTTTCAAATATCAACCTAATCGATGATTCAGAGAGAACAAAAATTATTTTAGCGAAATAAAAAAGTTTTTCAAATGAAACAAAAATTAATAATAATAGAATAAATAAGATAAAAATTTTATATTACTTGGTAAATGGAAGGTTTATGCTATTGAACACTTAAATTGAGAGCATTAAAAATTCTTATATGAAAAGAAAATATACAATAAATAAAAATATTAAAAAATAGTAGAAATATTCATATGTGAGCGTAAAAAATATTTAATTGACATATATCATTTCAAAATAATTGCATAATGATTGTGATAAGATAAAAATATCTTGGAGATGCTAATGAATTTCTTGACAAGCAAAACAATTAGAAAAAATAAAAAATAGAATTTTTTGTATTAGATTGGATTTCTCTTTCAAATTTGTTTAAAAATTTGCAAGAAAATACATTTTTTCTAAGGATTTTAATTGGCAAGTAATTTGTTGTGGATAATTATTTTTTACAAAATTATAAAATTCGTAAGTATTTCCTACAAAAGTTTTTACGAAAAGTGTTTTATACAAAATATTCTAAAAAAAGCATCGGTAGCAATTTCTTGTAATTTTTTTTTCATAAAAAATTGGTAAGTATTTCCTACGAAAAAACCTTTAAAAGAGGGGCGGGGATACTACGAGCATTGTCGAACCTTCTGAATGATAGTGGCGCCCCCCAATTTCTTTTCTCAATTTTTAAATTGTATATATTAAAAATTTTTAAATATTTTTAAAAATTTTAAATTATATACAACAATATTAAAAATTGATAAAAATTAAATTAAGTATATTTTTATTTATTGTATAAAGCATAACATTCAATGTTAATAAATAAAACATAAAATTAAATATAATAAAGAATAAAAATATATATTAATATATTTTTTATTTATTTTTTGTTGGTTTTTGGGTTTTCACTTATTGTACTCATTTTTCACTTTACTTTTCTTTTGTTTTTGAAGAAAAAAAAAGTAGACACAAACTCACTATTTTTGTTCTCATTTCTCATGTGTTTTCTTCTATTCTTGAAAAAAAGTATCTTTCTTTGTCTCACTTGATAATTAAATATTAGTTTAATAGTTAGCATTAATTTTTATTTATTTCACTAGTTTTTGTATATTTATTTTTTATGAATATAGATGAAAAAATAATATATTTCATGTGTTTTTTCATAACTAATTTTTAATTATATGTTAATTGCCAAAGTTTTCTTTTATTAGTTATTTCTCTAAATTTTTATTAGATTGTGATAAATTACTTTTGATTTTTACTATTTTTTTAAAAAAAGATAAATTGATGGAGAATAAAATAATAAATTATTTTTTTTAAAACTAATAGAAAAGAAGTTACAAATAAGGATGAAAACAAGCAGATTCAACTTCTTTACATAATAAAGATCCAATCACAAAAGTTAGAGGTGAAGAATTTGTTATTAATTATTTGGATCATGATAAAAGAAATGTTCTCACATATGGAACATTCAATGAATGAAAAATATCAAATTAGAAAAACTTATTTAAAATGGAGCTCATATCAAATACAACTTAAGAATTATAAATTTTAAATGCATTATTCTGGTCGCCCTAAAATCATAGGTCAAGATCCGCCACTGATTGTGGGGATGGGTATGAGAACGGGGACGAGGCAGATATGTACATCCGCATCCTTATACTTAATTGAAAAATTCGGGTATTTCCCATACCTAATTAATGCAAGAATTTCCTGTTAAAATGGGAACGAGTTCAAACAATATCCATGATGACATATTTATTTGCCATCCCTAGTCCCTACGCTCAAGATGTATATACCTTGGCTTGTAGGGGTGTGTTGGAAGTCCCATATGGACTAGAAGTAAGACTAATTTAAAGTACATAAGTGAGTGAAAATCTCACCTTACAAGCTAATTTGGTGAGATTGAGTTAGACTTAAAGTCCACTTTTTGATGTAAAATACAAGATGGAGCTAATGACTCTTTAGCTTAAATGGTGGAGCCTATGGTGGAACCTGCATAGCCTAATGGATCTTCTTTGGTTAACAATCTTGATGGTGGTGTGCCAATGAAATCTAATTCACTTGTTGGTATGCCTCCTTTGGAGGATATCACTCCCATTTTAATAGGTTGCATGGTTTACAATAATTAGATTCAATTCATAGTAATTTAGCGATAATTCCTAATCCTTTGACATCTAAGGAGAGTCTTTTTGTGGAGGAACTGAAAATAGTTTCTAAATTGGGTAGTATGCTTGAGAGGGAAGATTCTAATATTGAAGAGGATGATGAACTTTTTCAAACTACAAAAAAACATGGTTAGGACAAAGAAGGTCAAACTAAATCTTCCAAAGCAAAAACTTCTAAACATTAATGGTGTGTTTGGATGAGGCAATTCAAGAGGGTAATTCATTTATTTGGAGAATTTAAAATTCTTTGTAATGAAACGTTTTGTTTGGATAGAGAAATTAAAAAGAATTTAAAATGCATGCATTTTTTTGAAGTATATCAATTAGCTAAATTACAAGGAATTCAAATACATAAAAAAAGGTGGAATTTGAAATTCTTCTCATTCAACATCACACTTTGGACTCAACCCCAAACGGACCCGGCAAACCCGACAACCATGACAGGCTGGCCTGGTCAGACACTCCAAACGGATCAGACCGATCTAACAACACAAACGGGTCAAGCAGGCTTGACGACCTAGAAGGGTCGAGCGAACCAGACGGACCAGGGTGACCTAATGACACATACGGATCGGGCATGCTTGATAACTCAAACAAGTCAGCGGGTCCAATGACCTAAGAAGGACGGGCGAGCCCGACAACCCACACGGGTTTGGCGGGCCAGATGACCTACAGGTGTTGGGCGGGCCTGACAACCCAAACGTGTCGGGCAGGCCCAACGACCCCACCGACCCGTTGACCCAACAAGCCTGACCGACTCGATGACCTAGTCGAACCTGATCGACACGACAACCTAGACGGGCTCGATCGGTCTGATGACCCGAGCGATACCAACCGACATAATGACCTTGCCAAGTCGGGCCGACCCAATGACACAAACTTGCTGGGTGTGCCCAATGACACAAATAAGCCCAATAACCTAGATGGGTCGAGCGATCTAGTGGGTCCAAGCTGGGCCAACAACCTAGACGAGTTGGGTCGGGTTGGGTCGACAAACTTGACGGGCATGATCAGCCCGTATGGGCCGTTAGGCTAATCAGGCTTGTCTGGATCGTCGAGCCGACCCAACCTAGCCCGTCTGGGTTTCCTGGGCCGCTGAGTCGTCGGGTCGGCCTGACTCATCTAGGTCGTCGAACCCATTTCCAAATTTATCATGAACTCAAAACATAATTAAGCCTAAAATAAATATTTTTAAAATGAAATTTTATCTCACAAGAAATTCAATTATTTTATCCAAACAAGAAATTGAAATGTATGGTATTTTAATTTCTTTATCCAAACAAGTTATTTAGAAAATGAAGAAAATTTAATTGTAAGTAATTCAATTATAATATATTTCAATTTCTCAGCATGATTGAAATGCTTCATCCAAACACAAGGTAAAAGGCTTTGAGATGATTGACTAATGATAAATTGTGGAGGAATTTGTTTTTTTTTTCTTGGCATATGAAGTTCCAAATAATTTTTTTACTATTGATGTAATTTATCATAAATTTGATGTAGTTCTCCATATATTTTTATTAATAAAATTTTGAATGGTAACTATGCCTAACGTAAACTTATATAAATAATATCATTATTTACTCATCAATAAATAAATAATTAAAATATCACATTCATTATTCATGTATATATATTAAAAATATTTCATTATTAATTGTTAATTTATTTATAAAGAATATGCATTCTTTTTGCCCAGATTAATTAGTATAATTAATTAATCTTTCTTATGTTTCTTCTCGATGTGAATTTAGATTTTTTACGTGGTCATCAAATTAAAGTCAGACATCATCACTTTGTATAAAAGTGACGCATTTTAACGTCACTTTTAACTGTCTTTAGTTTAACTTCCATTAATCTCTTTTCTATAAAATAATGTATTGCATAAGTTTGTTTCATCAACTTAATTTCGTATTCATGAAGCTTTCAATATTTCACAAAAGGGTCTTTAGATTGACTAATTAAATCTCTATCAAATGTTAAATAGTGACAAAACAAATTAGTCACTAAACATACAATTTAACTTTTAAATCTCTAAACAAAAATGGGTAGTTAATAAAATGACAACCACTAACAAAGATAGTGACCAATTTAATGGTTAGTCACCAATTTCGTAATTTGGCAACTAAAAGATTAAATGATTGGAAAGTAAAAATTAGTCTTATAAGAGGTTCTAGAAATCATTTAATAACTAAATTTGTAACAAAGAAAGTTATGATAATTCAATTAGGAATATCTAATTTGAGTGAGAAACCTCTTTCAACAACCCAAAATGTAAAAGTCCATAAACTTTTCAAAAGAAAACATCACCTACATATACCTCACATTATCACTAACAAAACAACACTCAAATTAATTGTTTCTACTTCTTCCAAAACTCTCTAAATCCTCACTTTCCCTTTATATCATGTGTGGAAAAAGCTTTTCATTATACTCTATTAAAATAAATTGTATTAGATATTACCAACACTATAGAATTAGTATTTTTTTTAAAATATATGCTTTATTTAATAAGAAACAAAAGTATTATACTTATGCTATTTTTTTTTCACTTTTAAGGGCATATAGTTCATACAGCTACTACAAATCTCCAAATGTTTTTTAATCGTGAAGTAATATAAACTGATACTAGAGGCAATTACACAGTCACAAAATGTTCATCCACCATTTATAGAATAATTAGAAATAATCTATTACAATTTTTTTTAATGAGAATAACATTATATAAAAAATATAACGACAACCTTTGCCTATTAAATCAATGTTACAGATATTTGAGCAATGTAGGTGTTTGTATGATAAAGCATGCGGGTTTCTAAAAGTGGTTTATTTGGATGTTGGGGCCTTAATTACACTTTAATTGCAGTTGAAGACATGAATTAGCGAATTGATTAGTTTTAATCGCTGTTGTTTGGGAAAGGATTTGATTTCACAGTGAGCATGTCACTTTTCTTCCTTCTTCTTCTGGTGCTGCTGCTGAATGTAACTTAATTTGGAGCATGGTATTAAATTGGAACCGTTTTTTTGGGCACCCCAAGGTCAAAAATTGAAGCAGCAATTACCCCATAACATTCTGGGGTAGGTTAAAAATTCATCACACTTAGCAATAAAAAAGAATAGGAGTGAATGATGAGTATAAATTTGAAGAGTTAGGAAATGAATGAAGGTGTTGCTAGGATGAAATAGCAGCATTAATGAGGGTGCAGAAGAAATGAAAATTCATTGTTCTAATTTGGCAATTTATTAAATGAAAAAAAGAAGAAAAAAAAGAAGAGGAAAAGTTATGTACTTTGGTAGAGTAATTAAGAAGGAGGACAAGTGGCAAGTGAAAATAGAGAAGTGACAGAGAATGAGAAGCTGAGATCTGAGACTGTGAGTGATTCTCACTTCCTCCCAAGAGAGAGTGGGTGACATTTGCCGCATCAAAACACACCAAATTAAATTAAATTAATGTGCCATATTTGCTGAAATAAATGTCAAATACAACTTTGATTAAATTTAATGACAGTGATTATGATTATGATTATTATTATTATTGTAAAAATAAAAACAGTGGCAATTAAATTGGTAGCATAACTGAGATGAAAAAGTAGTAAATAAAAGGAAGACAAAACCTGTCTCGTGAAGCAGCAGGTGAAGGAGGAGGAAAAGAAAATAAAAGTTCACTCTTTTTCTTCTCCATTCTTCTTCTTCTTCCTTCACTACTAGAGCTAGAAAAAAAAAAAGAGTAAAAAAAGCTTTATTTGATTTGATTTGATTTGATTTACCCTAACTCTCTCTCTCTGAATTCCACCACCAACAACACTCAACACTCAGAAACAACTCACTCACATTCATTCTTTGCTTGCTCCTTTTATATCACGAGATCCCCATCCCTTTCTTTCTTTCTTCTCCTCTCTCTCTCTCTCTCTCTCTCTCTCTTTCTCTTTCTCTCATGTCTTCTCTTTCAGAACTTCCCAATTATCGCTCTTCCACGGCGACGACGACCACCCATTGCTAACACTAAACCCCAGAGAGAGAGGAGAGGCTTCTTCTTTCTTCTTCTTCTTCTTCTTTTTCATCCCAAGCTTCAATTTTGAGCCCACCCTTTTGCTCCGAAACGATGTCGCATTCCTCCGGCGTGGACACCTTCGCGGATCGATTCCGCCACGCGCTCAGCTGCAACAACGACGCCGGCAACATTAACAAGCCTGACTTCCGAGAACTCGATCTGGGCTCCCCGGTGTCGCCATTGCGCACCACGCGCGCACCCGCGGCGAGTACAAGCTCAAGCTCATCTGGGTCCTTCTCGGGTCGAACGGGGCCCAACCAGGTTCCCCGAAAGCCCGAATCTTCGCTCACCAATAGTAACACTAACAACAGCTGTAGTAGCAACCACAACAACAACAACTCCGGCGAGCTTTCTGGTTCGAGTGAGAACAGCCCCACCGCCCGTGGCTTCAAACCGGGTCATACGAGATCCGACTCTGGATCCGCGCCGGGGCCGCTGATATACTCCGGCCAGACTGCTACTTCGCCGGCGATGAATGTTCTCCCCACCGGGAACATCTGCCCCTCGGGGAAGATCCTGAAGACCGGGATGGGGATGGTGGCGAATCGGAGTAGTAGAAGCGATGTTTTGGGGTCCGGCATGGGGAACTACGGCCACGGGAGCATAATGCGCGGCGGCGGGAAGGCTGAGCCGGTGAGCTCACGCGGCGGTGGCGGCAATGAGGCGGTGAAGAGAGGTGGGCACGTGCAGGGCGTGGATCCGGAGGAGTTGAAGAGATTGGGGAATGAGTGTTATAAAAGAGGGAACTTTGCCGATGCGTTGAGTCTTTATGATCGCGCGATTGCGATGTCGCCGGCTAGTGTCGCTTATCGGAGCAACCGCGCGGCGGCGCTGACCGGGCTGGGACGTTTGGGTGAGGCCGTGAGGGAATGCGAGGAGGCTGTGAGGTTGGATCCTAATTATGGAAGGGCTCATCAGCGTTTGGCTTCTCTTTTCCTCAGGTGCGGATCGCTGATCGTGTTCTTTCATTTGCTGTTTGATTTTTGTTGAAGGTGGTACCCGTCAGGATTTGATGGCATTGGTTGATTTGAATTCTTCTCCCATAAGCTGAAATCAACTTATGAATCTCAGCTTTTGGAGAAGTTGGCGCATTCGTTGATTTTAACTTGTGGAAGATGCTGAATTCAATTCGTTTACATTTTTATTCTGTTTTCGTGTTATGGGGGAGTTTGTTGAACAAGTTTTTGGTTGCGTTGTTAGGTTAGAGTGTGGAATTGTGTTGATGTGAATGTAAAGTGGTAATGTGACAGGTTAGGACAGGTGGAGAATGCTAGGAAGCACCTTTGCTACCCTGGGATGCAGGCAGATCCATCGGAGATGCAGAAGTTGCAAGTGGTGGAGAAGCATATAAGCAAATGCGGGGATGTGAGGAGGATAGGGGATTGGAAGAGTGTTCTGAGGGAGGTGGATGCTGCTGTTGCTGCTGGAGCGGATTCTTCTCCTCAGGTATGGATAATGCTGTTATTGTTTTCATGGTTTTAGATTGTGATTGTGGTTTCAGTTTTGTCGCGATCCTTGCTGACAAATGTGGCTGATGCAGCCGCGATTGCAGTGGTGAGAATGCGGCTGAAATTACCGTTATTTATAAAACCTTGGTTGTTTGTTTGTTATGGTTGTTTTGTTAAATGTGAATTGTATGTATACGTTTTGGAGGAGTGGATGAATGGCTGAACTGGTTGGAAATTGAATTTACAGCTCTTTCTGTGTAGAGCTGAAGCGTTTTTGAAGCTCCACCAGATTGATGATGCAGAAACAGTTTTGTCCCATATACCAAAATCAGAGTTGCACACTAGTTCCACTTCTCAGGCAAGATTTTTCGGGATGCTTTCTGAGGCGTATTTCTATTTTGTGAGAGCACAGATTGAGATGGCATTGGGAAGGTGAGTTTCAGACACTAATAGAATAGTAGTAGCCATGATGGTGAGAGTGAAAAGTGAAAACGGATGATGGGTGTGTTGCAGGTTCGAGAACGCCGTTACAGCTGCTGAAAAAGCGAGTGGGATTGATCCACGGAGTGTTGAAGTTGCTGTTTTGCTGAACAATGTGAGGATGGTGGCAAGGGCTCGAATGCGTGGCAATGATCTCTTTAAATCTGAAAGATACACCGAAGCTTGCTCGGCCTATGGGGAAGGTCTGAGATTGGACCCTTCCAATTCTGTGCTATATTGCAACAGAGCAGCTTGTTGGTTTAAGCTTGGGCAGTGGGAAAGATCAATTGAAGACTCCAACCAAGCTTTGCATATCCAACCAAATTACACCAAGGCCCTTCTTCGAAGGGCTGCATCAAACAGCAAGGTGAATTGATTTCTTATTCTTCATGAATCATCATCATGATGGTAATATATGTTTTTTTTAATGTTTTGTTGTTCTTAAATGCAGCTAGAACGGTGGGAGGAAGCCGTGAAAGATTATGAGGTGTTGCGGAGAGAACTTCCAAATGATAACGAAGTTGCTGAATCTCTTTTCCATGCACAAGTTGCCCTGAAGAAATCACGCGGGGAAGAAGTATATAATTTAAAATTTGGTGGCGAAGTGGAAGAAGTATCAGGTCTGGAGCAGTTTAGAGCTGCAATATCTTTACCAGGTAATTCTTAAACTCTTGTGCAACTCATGACTTTGCTCATTACTCTTGAAGTCTCTGATAATATCTGTAAATTTGGATTTGGCAGGTGTATGTGTTGTCCATTTTGAAGTTGCATCTAACTCGCAATGCAAACAGATATCACCGTTTGTGGATACACTATGCGGTCGATATCCATCTATTAACTTCCTCAAGGTACTCTCACATTAGGGTCACATCTTTCACTCTGCAACTACTGTTTTATTGAAGTGTGTTTTGATGTGTTTGAATGAAGGTGGACATTGAAGAAAACCCAGGAGTTGCAACTGCGGAGAACGTTAGAATTGTACCAACCTTGAAGATATACAAAAATGGGAGCCGAGTGAAGGAAATGGTTTGTCCGAGTCGTGAGATGTTGGAACACTCAGTGAGGCATTACAGCTTTTAGAAGTGATGGGTTGTGATGCTTCTGCAGTTGTTGCAGTTGTTGTTGTTGTCGTCTCCTTCCTTTTGATCCCACCCCACCATAATACCTGTGACATAGTGAAAACCAGATAATAATCTCTTTAGCAGCATTGGATCCGATCCCAGAGATAGTGTAGTCCCTTTTGGAGTTTTTATTTATTCATTCATTCCTCATTGCTCTTTGCTTCAATGTTCCTTCCTCCCAATGCCCTTTCTCCATTTTCCTTTTCTTCTCTACTCCTTGTCACTTCTTCACTAGGTGCTCACCTCTTCTTGTACCCCCCCACTTTCTTCAAAGCCAAAAGGAAAAAAAAAAAGAAAAAAAAGAGATGTTTTTAATGTATGTACAATTGATTTAATTATGAGTTTAAATTACGTGTTAGAGAAATATATATATAGAGAGAGATATAGAATGAAGGGAGGGGTAGATGTATATATGTGATGATATATATATACAAGACAGTGGAAGAAAGGTTTGAGGAAGAGTTAGCAAAAGGAGGATGAAGATGTCATTATTATTGTTTCTTTGAATGTTAGCCATTTAATGAATAAAAAGCTGGCATTTTTTGTTTGTGTGTTGTGTTGTGTTGTGTTGTGGTGTGTGTGTGTGTGTGAGAGTGATGAATGGCATTTAAGATGATATATAACATTGATAAGTGGATGTTGGTAATTTGATTGGGCGGTGGAGGCGTGAAAGGTAAATAAAAAAATTGGAGAAGAATAAAGAAAAAAAGGGAATGCGGGGTTGGTGGTTAGGGTCACATGTGGGCATTTAAGAAGTTGGGTTTGTTTGTAAGAAAATGAAGAATAAGAGAAAGGGATTAATCCTAAGAGGAATCTTGTGTCGGTGATGCCAGCTGTTAAAACCAGCGCCATTAACATAGGGTGGGGCTTCACGTGGCCCACACGTGTGCTGTAAAGCCCTAAATAATAAAACCCTTTCATTATTCTTTTTCTTCTTTTTTTTAAATAGAGAGAAAAAAAAAAAAAGAGTTGAGTTGAATTTGAGTGGAGTGGTGGAGGATACTGTAGCAAACGTACGGTGTACGACAACATAATGAAAAGAGAGAAAGGGGTGTTATATATTTCAGAGGTCGTTTTCTTCTTTTGTTCAGACTTAATCATATCACGCCACACCCATTATTGCACTGCATGGATTCCCAAAACTAATTTATGTTTAACGTTGTTTTCCCTCTATAATCCCAATAATTCAATGTTTTAATCAAACTTAATCAAACTTCTATTTCACGCTTTAAATGAATGTTCAAAGCTACAGTGCCGTTGTACAACTTCCTTTGTTGGCAAAAAAAAAAAAGGAAAAAGTTTTTGTGCACATAAATATGTAACTCAACAATTGATTGGTAATTGAAACTGTTACGGGACTTCAATTTAGGTTGTTATGGATCAACTATGTTGTTGTATCTTTCATTTGATATGTTGATATGTCTTCAATTAGTTTGAACATATTAGCCCTACTAGAGGGAGATAAGATTAAGTGAAGCGAAAAGGAATAAATAAATTATCTAATAATTAGCAAGAAATATAGGTTTTTTACTAAATAGGATATATTGAATCTATAAATTATTATATATTGTTTTTGAATGTGAATTAAGTATCTAAGTAAATTGTTTGTTCTATGTTGTTCACTTGTTTGATAATCTGATAAAAGACTATTATGAGAAAAACTTACCCAATTATTTCAAACCACTCAAGAGTGGACTAAGTTTTTTGGACAGATAGAGTTTAACAAAATTACAAAACCTCAATTCAACCTGATAATATTTTTTTTTACAGAATGCAATCGCCCCAAATAATATACCTTTTTATACAATATTGTACCCAAATTCTATGCGACCCTTTTAACTATCCAAATTTTAAAATCATGTAAAGAAAACTAAATTTATCACCAAAATTTGTATACCTTACAAATGATAAGAACGGCTAAAAACTTTATTAACCTCACAAGAAAAAACAAAACACATCTTTTTAAGTTTGTCACATGACTACAAAATTATAATTGTTCTTATGAAAGAATATTTATTGCATACTCCAACTATTTTTTCGAGTTATCTCATAAAATGTCACAGAAATATTTTCTAGGTTAGAAATTAATTTCAAAAATAAAAATTTTAACTGTGATTTAAAAAATTAGACTTCAGTTCCAAAATTCTAAAATCTAAACTGTTTTATTTTTCATTTAAAAGATATTTTCAAAAAAATAATACAAAAACATAACAGTCTTTAAAATTCAGATTTCCAATGACTAAATTCTGATATGAAAAAATAAAGGTTATCTATATAAATATTGTAATACAGAATGCTACAAGTGAGTGAACAAAGATCAGAAAGCAAGATTTCCTACAATAAATATAAATAATAGTAATTAAATTCTACATTCAATAGCTTTTTGTTGTATAATACGTGAAATTAGTTTATAACTCCTTAGTTTATAACTCCTTGAAACGCCAGAATAATTAACAAATTCCTCGACAAACCCAATCTAATTGTAAAATAAAAAGAATACCATTAAAATTAGATAGTTTTAGGCCCATTTAAAAATTCCCAAAAATAATTCAAAATTCCCAACTAATATCATGAGAACACGTACGGCCTGACGGAAAAGGAGAGAAATGAAGACAAAGTTATTCGAAAATTTTGTACTATTAAGTTTGAAGATCTCAAATTACTTAGTGTTTAAATTTGTCAGATAAAATATCACATATTTTCATACAAATTCCAAGACAAGCCTTCCAGGTGAAAGAAAGTAATAAACAGGTAACCTGAAGCTATGGGAAATATTAACTCCAAAATAGTTTAATAGATAACTCCAAATTTGCATTTAGATTTGACAGTTATACAGCATACACTTCTACTATAGTTATTTGAAGCCAAAAGTTCCCAACCCATCCAGCATTAGGCGCCAATGGCATATAACCGAGTCCATTCCTTGGCTGCACATTTCAAAGCCACCGTTTAATAACATAATATAACAACTAACTTGTATGTAATCTTACAAGCAGAAGAAGGATACCTGTTTCCACAGCCTCAGCCTCGTTAGATTTCCAATGCTTCGCAATGTTCTCAGAAAGAGGGTCATCAGGGTTTGGTGCACTTAGAAGAGCTTGAATACTACAAGAGGATCAACAAATCACAATATCAGTACTCCTTGCATTCAAAGGGCAGGTTAATATTTTTCACTCCTTTCTCACATAACATTGTCCACCCCCAGGGGCAGATGGACGGATACATAAACGCTTAGTCTAAATTATACTCTCCTATTAGGAACTTTTTTATTTATTCCTTTTATATATCTTTGTTATTAGAGGATATCAAATCTCCTCTACTTATTATAATGATTCCCTTTATTCAAAATAAATAACATGTTGTCTTAGAAACACACATCAGCTTCTGTTTCTCTCTTAATATTTTTAAGGGGGCTAAAACACAGTATAGTTTTAGAACCATCTTTTGGGCTATAAAGTTCCACCATAAAATGGGAAAAAGAAATCTTCAAGCAAAGTGACTAAAACCAATGTTTAATTTATTAACTTCTATTTTCAAACAACTTGGTTGCTATTTACTACATTTCTTCAGGAAATGAATAGGTCTGTCAATACAGATCCACTATCAAAAAATTAAACTTAAACATACCTCAAAAGAACAGTGCGAATCTGAAGGGCAGGACTCCACTTGTCTTTCAGAATGTCAAGACATATCCTGCCAAGCTGAAATGAACTTTGTCTAAGATTAATCATTACCAAATAAAAAAATGGAAATGTAGGGGAAGCTAAGTGTACCTACCTTATCAATGTTTGGATGGTATATTTTTGTCAGAAACCTAACCTGAAAGAAGCATCGCATGGCTGCATTAGAAATAATTGGAGAAATGTTTTTTAACGGCATCACTAAATTAATCAATAAGGTATAATCATCATTAAAACTAAACCCAAACCAGTCAGCCAAATACGAGAAAACTTCACAATCACACAATTATGCCAAATGGATATAATTAGTTATCCCTTTGAGATGGGGTGGGGCTTGGGGAAGAAAAGCCAACTGCACTCCTTTGAGATGGCTTCCAATGTACGGTGATTAGTATCATCCTAGTTCTATCTGCCTAATGAAATGCTAAGACTAAATGTTAAGTTCACATAAGACAGCTGAACATTATGCCAACCAAAGTCATGGAGGAAATAATTCAATTATATTAATAAACAAAAAATGACATTATGTTTAAGTCTGTCTGGTTACAATTATTTCATTGTTTCAGTTTCAACAAGAGAAGACAAGGAGGACGTGACTCAATTAGACTTTATAAAGTGGTTGTTCAATCAATTACACATTTTTGGGATATAGCCTATGACATTAATAGGAGCCAGGCAGTCAACATATTTGATATGAAAAATCAGGGTTAAGAATAATTCAGATAGAAATATATTTTAGTGGAGAACTCAATAAATATATAACACCAAATGGTTATTACAATGTATATAGGAAAAAATTAAATTATTTACCTTAGGAGCAGCCATCGGATATTCTTCTGGCAAAAATAGTTCTAGTTTAAAAACTCCACCTGTATTACAAAAAATTTGTATGAGACTTTATTCCGGTTTTGGGGAAATAAAACTCAGTATCATCAAACTAGGTAGGATATCATCATGCCTAAAAGTAAGGAATTAAATTGGGAGTTCACAATTTCATCCACCTGACACAAGAAACCACCCTACATTATACTACAGGGCACACTACTTTCCTACAGTAAAGTGCAGACTATTAATGCAAAAATATAAGGAAATATATCATATTAGTGATAAGTTACACAGGTGTTTGTATTCTATAAAACCGTATGCAGTTGATTTTCTTCATTGATGATTTTCTATCCCAAACTTTATGCTGTAAAGGTGTACAGTCCAGAAGTTCCAGTTTTACTTGGATAGACCCCTCGATAAGCACTTACAAGAGAAAAAAAAAGGTAAAATGCATGGAGTTTCACAACAGGATAAAATAAACTAGTACGCCTTAGCTGTTTAATAAGTTTTTTTTTCTTTTCTGTGTTGAGGATAGCTTTTGAATGTCATGTGAAAAGAACTTCTACAAAGTTTAAGTTGATTATAGCTAATAGATGAAGCAAAATTCATTTTACATTTTATTTTCCTCTCCTATAAGTGACAAAGGAGTAATTTATCCAAACAAGGCCTTCGTACATTAAATTTTTAAATGTACACAATGAAGAGAACGTAGTCATGTATAATAACACTAGCTAGGTATTTTAGTTTCAGTTTCCATGCATAACCAAAGCCATCCCACTCTTTATAGTGGAGAGAGGACCCTACAACTTTCTACAAGGAGCCGAAAAAGAGGGAACTAAAATTAAATAAAAGAAGTAATAACACATGCAAAGACCCTACAAAAATCCTTCAACCCAATCTTTTAATCTACTTTCTCTCTTTTTCAAGTCAATCATTCAAGTGTTAAACCCCCATATGCAACTATTAGATGCAGAACAGCACTCAGCTGAAGATGTCACAAAGAAATAAGCTCGTCATTCATGGAATAATCCAAATAAAACTGATTAGATGAATTGGTTAGCATAAAAATATAGGGGGCATGGATACACACACAAAGGAACAAATCTGAAACTGAAAAAGTAAAAATTCTTAAAATTACAAAATGGCTAAGATACAACAAATATAATTAATATAAGACGAAAATAAAAGCACAACCTTCAACAAAGACATGAATATTTGATAGCCCCGGATTAATCATTGTAAATACCATAACGTATTGTAATCTATACAAATTTTAATCATTGTAGCATCCAAATTGTATTGGCACCACAACTCAAGAAATTGGAAGGTGTAGGAAAGAAGAAGCATCCAAAAGTATCTAGAAAGCACTGTTTATAAATGAAATGACTTTGAATTTAGTTTGGTCACAAGAAAATCTGGTCAGTGACAAACATGAAGGAAAACAATGTGCACCAAGATAATACATCTCATAGAAAATTGTCTGAATGTGCACAATGGAGCAAGTTCATCATAATAATTCAAGATGCAGAAAAACCTATAGTTATTATTGATTATAACAATATAACTTAATACTTCTCTTCCACCCCATCATTTATATTGCCAGACAACAAGGATCTAGCAGGCCAACATTTTACACATTCAGGCCATTTAGTCATAGTATTACTGTTAACATATGATGACAGATATAAAATGTAACAACAGTTATACTTTCAGAAATGTTAGCAAAACACATTCAATTGTCTGAAGTGCACAGAAAACATCAATAAGCACACAAATCAACGGGAAATTATTTTCTATTTCTTTCCGAGACTACAAATCATTAAGAATTTCAAGGTTTAAATTCAAGCCGTTAAGTTCATTACTACCTTCATAAGGTGACTGAGTAGGGCCAAGGATCATGACATTGAAATATCGCATATTGTCTTCAGAGGGGGAAGCACTAATTCCAGGCGCTGCATCATCAGATCATAGCACAAGATACAGAAACAGTTGAGTCACCAGAACAAAACACAACAAGGACGAAAACCATGCATAAAACTCCAAAATTAAACTAAACTGGAACTACTCATTTAGCTTAGGACGAGCTTCTAAAACGCTAAACAATTGCTACAAATTTCAACTTACCTGGCTCACTGAGCAAACGCTGCGTTTCCTGTCGAGATCCAACAAAAAGAAGTCACCAAAACATTCACAATCATCAAATTCAGACACAAAATGAATCAAATTGCAGAACTACAATTCGATGCCAACCAAAGCCGAAACATAATAACGGGGTCGAACCCCGAATTAGCACCAAAGACTTTCCATTTGTGTTTTCGGCTCATGATCACTGAAATTAAGGAATTTAAAGTGAAAAAGAAAGCGCTTTGGAATCGACCCTAAATGAAAACAGCAGCTAATTGTTCAATCAAGCTAATGGGTCACACGATACTAGAAAATGAACAAAGCTAGACAGCATGAACGGATTTGGGGTTCTTTTGGTATTTGGCATCGATCAATGAAATTGAAATGGGGATCTTGAGGAGAGAATGGAAACAAACCTTGATGATTCTTCGAGGAAGGTTACTGTTGGCCATAATCAGGGTCGATTGCAAAGCACGCAATAGGGTTTTGAGTCAAAGAGAGAGAAACAGAGACACCTTTCTCTCACTAACACAAAACAGAACAATTCTCAATGAAAACACATTCTCTCTCTCTCGCTCCTATTTATAGAATGTTTGCTTTTCTGAAAATAAGATAATTAATCAATAGTAACAAATAATAAAGACTTTGAGTCGAAAAAATATATAAAAGGAATAAATATTACAGCCAGATTTTCACTAACCACGTTATTGATAATTTCTGATTTATTTGAAATTTAATTTAATAATTTTACATTTATAAACTGTAAAAAGGTTTGGTTCACATCTTAAATATATATAAATGTTAAATATATAGAAAGTAAGTTAAGCTATCCGTACTGTTGTCGTAGGACGTAGTGAGCTTGATCTACTGAATCATAAGCCACGAGTTGTTGGTGGACCTTCGAGTGATCGATGGGCATTTTTCAGCCGAGTGGAGTAAGTTATTTTAAGTGAACTAGATTTTCTGCAGTTCATTTTATTTCGTCAATTTAATTATTGATCATATAAATATTATTTTTTTTATGATTAAGTACAATACATTTTAAAAAATTAAGTATGAAAAAATTATTTGTACTTATTTATATTTTAAAAGTATATTACATGTTAAAGTAAAACTAATAAATAAAGCATTAAATAATTTTAAATTATACGAAATTTTATGAAAAGTTATTTAATGAAAATTCTCTGACTAAATATTATAATATTGATAATAAAATCCAACATGCGAGGTAATAAATTAAAGGATGAATGTGAGAACCTATAAATAATTTAAAGAGTAGTATAAATTTTATGATATATATATATTAAAAGTTCAAAATTATAAATGGGTTTTACGAAAGAAAAGTTTATTTAAAAAAATTGCATCATACCTAAAAGGTAGGTTCTCTTACTCTTATTCCTTCCTTTTTTCAAAATTTGATTTCTTTTATTGTTGAGTGAAGATCCAAAGTTATATATAGAAGTGTAAAGAGTTCTACTATATATCCTAATCAATTTTATCTTTCGATAAGTTTAAATTTGCTTTTTTTAGAAGAGTAAAACTAAATTTTTTGGTGCATGCAGCTTTTCTTGGTTGAATATAAATTTTCTATTTTCTTTGTAAATCTGTGGTCCTTAAACAATGCATTGATTGTTGATTGAGCTTTTGGTTCTATAGATAGGACAATCGTAAGTGATGAAGTTGTGTAAGGAGATATTAGTGATATATGTCTTTTTTAAGGTAAGAAAAATTGATCACTTGAATTGTTTGATACCAAAATGTATGAATTGAAGAACCTTTTAATGATTTCGTAAAATATGAGTAATTTTATTGTATGAAGTAGGTATGTTTGGTGATTGATGAAATATACGAGTGATTTAATTGTATGAAATTATATTCAATAATAATGTTAAGTATTGAAAATGTGTTAGCATATCAGGGTAATGGTGTTGAAATGGTTTAGGCTTTTGACTGGCATGTCCGGAAGAAAAACAATACTTGATAGAAGTGATATGTGTATGAATTATGTATTAGAGAAAGAGCGAAATATAGGTAATGAAAACTGATATGTTAAGCTATGTGTGTGAGAATTCTTAACTTATTATGACATTTCGTGATATAACTGTGATTGGTAAATTGTTGAAAGAGCAAACATTTAAGATGATTGATAGCTTTGTAAAGAATAAGGTTAACATGATTAAATATAGTATTGTTGGTTGTAACATCCCGACCGAATATTACGGATTTAAATAATAAAAGAAAATAAAAAATAAAAGTTCATTAATTATAAGTCCATTTTCCAAAAACACGGGAAATTTCAAAACTTTATTTCACCATAACAATAACTGAAACCCAAAATGGGTAATTATCCACTATAAAATTAAAGTCTGATAATATAAGAGTTTACAATTGATTTAAAATCATAAAACATAAAATTCTGATAAAATCTATCAAGACTAGCCCCGCTCTGGCTCTACGCCTCACCAGATCCACCTGCAACATTATTTGCTCACATATACCGCGTATACGATCTTCGCCAAACACAAGTAGATAGGGTGAGCTAACAGAATAAACATATATATACATATATATATATATATATATATATATATATATATATATATATACACACACACACACA
>Ga0099822_1003351_pt1 | contig 20503 bp, 15 predicted proteins | sample CowpeawhiteBW_FD_76839 | JGI IMG/M metagenome (GOLD analysis project Ga0099822, IMG submission 76839) | Root nodule microbial communities of legume samples collected from California USA - Cow pea white BW | ecosystem: Host-associated > Plants > Roots > Nodule | place: USA: California | collected...
AAAATAAAAAAAAAAAAAAAAAAAAAAAAAAAAATATATATATATATATATATATATATATATATATATATATATATATATTTTTTTTTTTTGTTAGCAATCCGAGTGTAAGTCTAAGTCTCACATTGGTTAGAGAAGAAAAAGTAGAACACTATATAAAAATAAAAATTCATAAATCCATTGCCTTAAGGCAGTTTAAGAATATTTAACTTGATTTTATGTGTAGAACATATTTAATTCAACTTTATGTCTTAAGCATATTTTAGTTTGACTTTAGGTCTTTAAGCCCATAACGTGTTTATAACTATCAATAATCCAAAAATTTAGTTGCACAAGTTCTTCTATTCTTGAAAAAATGTTGTATTTTCAATAAAATTTTAATTAAACTCGTAATTAATGAACTCTCATTATCAGTTTCTAAATTAAAAGAATCTGATTTACTAAAATTTATATCAATTTCATGATCATATATGTCAAATCAAGTAAATTGGATACTTATCAAACATCAAACTTAACCATTTTCACAATACTTGAACTAGTTTTTTTAGAAGTTCTCAAAGTTTACATTTCACTCGCATTCAAATTAAGTTATTCACATAAGTTCAATTCCACAACTTGGTTTTATCATGAAACTTAGGTATACTAAATCCCATGGTTAATACTTTAAAAATATTAAGTTGTTGTTGATCATACATTATTTGAGTCAAATGGTTTGCTGGTCAAACTTATTCACGTGAGCAAAAATAATTATGAAATTTATATGAAGTCATAACTAATTTGAACGAAACAAATTGGGATTCTCAACATTTTAGAAAATATTGTATCACTGAATAAAAAGTTGAATCTCCTATAATTTTCTCTTGAAGTTAAGTGAGACCGTCGTTCTCAACATAAAAATTTAAGACTCATTAATAGATATATTTTTCTTATATATTACTTAATTTTCTCATTTATATATTTAATGTGAAAATCTCAGAATTCATGTGTGTAAACCTTCAAATCCTCATGCATGATCTCTTACAAACCTAGGAAATGTTAGACTTGTTCCTTTGGAAATATCAAATCATTTAAATACTACCATAACTTGTTCCAAAATTCACAAAAAAAAAATATTTATAAATCATGTTTTAGCTGTTAGAATAGATGAAATAGTAAACTAATTGGTTTTTTGTGGAGTTCAAATATTGACTGAAAACCTAACGTAGAACAATGAATTTGCATTTATGTGAAGAAGAAAAAGAAGAAATGTAAGGACTGAAAATTGCAGAGATTGGTTTTTGTGATTTTGTAAGACACTTGGTTTAAGTGGATCTTGGAAATGTCGAAGCCAAACCCTATATTGGATCTCGTGATCCTAGCAAGAGCATTCACAATTTTTTTTTTTCTTAAGCTATGGTGCATTTATAACTTCCTTTTGTCTTTTGTACATTCTCCCTCTTAGGAAGAAGAATCCTAGTTTTTTTAATAAAGAATTTCTTATAACTCTTCGGTAAATAATATGGATTTACACTATAGTCAACCAATTATGATTCCATATCTTAATCATTAAATAATTGGGTGAATACACCAAAGTGCCATATTCAAATTCATTATGGATAGGTGCAATACATATAAAAACCGGAACACCTCAAATACTTTGATTTCTTAGGGTTAGAAAAAAACTAGAGGTGTAGAAACGGGTAACTTGGCCCAGCCCGGCTCGACTCACCACAGATTGATTACTTAGTGAGCCAACTCAACCCGAATTACTTATTAGCGAGCCAAAAAATTTGAATCCGACCCGGCCCAGCACGGGTTGGTGGATTAAATGGGTTGGCTCGCGGGCTCACTTAATTAAAAAACTACAAATTTTTTTTATTTATTTTTCAGTAAAAACTGAATTATAATTATAATTAAAATTTAAATAAACTTCAATACAATCCAAATACAAACTAAAATAAAAACAAAATACTAAATTATTTATGTGTTGGCTAAAAAACAACCTAACCTGACCCAAATGCACAGTCTAACAAAAAACACTTACATGACCCTTTATTTGCGAGTTGGTGAGCCAACCCGATTCATCACACGTTTAACCCGGATGAGCCGGATTCTAAATGAGTCGAGTCAAAAATCAACCGTATTGAAATTTATAAAAAAATTTCAACCCAACTTGGCTTGAACCTAATGTGGGCCGGATTGACTCGCAGGTTCCAGTCCATTTGATAGCTCTAGAAAAAATAGGCCGATGAGGTTCAACTCTAATACCCACTTCACTTGTCATTACCTATTTTGTTTTGTTAAAATGCCTGTAGAAAACCAGATGTAAGAAATATTAGGTTGTGTTTTTGTGAACGATATGAACTTTGATTACTTTAATTACATTTTCCTTTGTGTAAGATAATTTAAATTTCTTTATATTAAATTTTTTATTTAGATAGAAACAATCATTTTTAAACATAATTTTTTTATTTAAGAATATTTAAATTTTCAAAGTTAAACTTTAACTCAAAAATACTTATCAATGTGTATATTTAATAATTTTAAAAAAGAAGAAACTTATTATATGATATTCCTTTCAAAGCTTTTCATTAAATTAATTAGATATTTGGCTCAGTTGTCCACTATATTAATTATATTTCTTTTAGAAAAAAATACTCTAGTCAATTTTGAAATCTTCACGTGGATATTAGTGAAAATTAAAATAATTATTTTATTAACAATAAAAGAGATTCAAAAATTAAGTTAATAAAAAATTTATGAAAAAATAAATAAATAACAACCACTAATATATCTACCGTAAAACTATTCTAATCAGTCTTAAATTTAAACTTACAAGTGTGACATAAAAAGAACATCCAAAAACCATCACCAAAAAGTATATTTTCATTCATATAAAAATATTATTTATTGTATTTAATAATATTAAATTAAAATGTAATAGTAATAATAATACATTTAATTTGATTATATTATAATATCATGTTTTTATTTAATTATATTGCCACTTGTTGTTTATATCATTATAATCACATTAAATTGATATTTTAAATTATAAAAAGATAAAATGCAAATAAAAATATTTATGGACATTATAAAACATTACCATCGAAGCAAAACTTATAAAGTGAAATAAGAGCTCACATAGACGATCTTATAAAACTGTCTCATTAACGTTACAATAAAATTTTAAAAATATACAAAATTCAGAAAAACTTAATATTATTAATCAAATTAACTAGTTTCTTTAATAACCATGAATGTTTTACGCAAATTACAGTGTCTGTTAATTAATTATCTTCAATGTAGTTAGAGTTGTTTTTACTACATTGGTTAAAAGTTTTTGCACTTTCACAAGCAAGTTAGACAAGAGAATTTTAAAACCATATTTCAGTATTCCCAACGACAAGCCAAACTCAAAAGTTCATCTTACCATACAAAAAAACACATCAAAACCAACAAAGAAAATGCAAAAAACAAAATCTCTCCACTAATGCAAGTGGATGCTAGAAATGACTTGAAATTTAGAACTTATTCGAAATGCTACCGTGCAAATTGAACCCTTCAATATATTATATTTGGTAATTACCTGTAACTTCATTTTCAATTTGTCAATGTCTAATGCTGACATGAAAACAAACCTCAATGGCAGACATCCAATAAACTACCATATGTAATAAAAAGAATAAGAAAAAAAAACATTATCACAGTCATCACCTAGGCATGCCCAAAAGAAAATCTATGTATGGATAATCACTTCTATCTCAAGATAAAGATGCAAAACAAAGGCTTGTGACCAAGTGCCTTAGAAAATAAGGAAAGGTGACAAACAAATAACAGAGTAAGATTCAGAAGAAAAGGATATTCAAATGATCCTTAAGTTGTGTTACAGCAATTTGAAAAATTATTTGACTGATCAAAATTTGGAGAAGATCTAAATAAATAGCCTTCTTAGTTCTTAAATTCCAGGGAAGAGATACAAGCTTCACCATCTTCCCTGCCTTTCATGTTGCAATGTTTCCTCTGTTATTTTACAAATATGGTTAAACTACAGAAACCCAAAACTAAAAAGAGAAGACAGAATCACAAGGCAAGGCTGCTAGATTCTGCCTCAAGATATTTACAGATCCTCTCCATTACCTCTCTACCCTTAACACTATTCTGAAGAAACCTCTCAGCACATCGCTGCTCCACCTTTTCAGCCATGGATGCCAGGGCCGACAATGGTTTAATCCGGATTCGGGTCTCCTGCTGGCAAACCGTCCAACCATTCGGGTTATCCGGGTGTGGATCATACCGGATCTTCTCTTCCACTTCTATGAACTTCTGGAGGCTGATATTCCGAGAGGTCAGTTGCATGGAACGCGACTGTGCATCCACAACAGTGGATTCCACACAGTGGCAAATATCCTGACCAACAATTCTGCGGACAAACCAGGGTCCAGGACAATGGATCGTGATGGCACGAGTTGTGCAAAGCTTCCCTGTTGAAGGGTCAAGACTATGGTTCAATGTGTCAACATCAAGAATATGGGATAATATGCGTTTGTTCTCTGGATCGGCAAACTTGCGCCAAGATGCACTAGTCACACGTTCCCAAGGGTGCTTGTAGACGTGTTCCTGTCTGTATGCTTTCACCATTATGTTATCTCTTCACTCAATTAAGTCAACACTCACCACACTGAAATTCTGATTTAGGGTTTAGCTGCGAATTTATGGGGAATTTTACTCTAGCAGTGCAATCTGGCATGGGAAATGAACAATTAATCAATCCACCAAACTTTTTCAATTCAGATGTGAATAGCATCAAAGAAATCAAATTAAAAGCTTAAGAATCAAAACATGTGATTGAATAATAGCGAATATCGAACTTATTACAAACAATGCAGATAGTGAAAAAACATAGCTATAGCGATCAAAGAGATGAAAAACTCGGCGAAGTGATAATAGATGTGAGCTTACCAAATAAGGAAAATAGAAATGCTGCAGAAATTGAGTGCGCAACCATGGAAAGATTAAAACGGTTGTGAATTTGCCCTAATGAGAGGTTTTGAGGAAATTGTAGTGGCCATCGGTATCACCGCCCACAGATTTCATTTCGTGTTTTGGTCAAAGTTCAATTACACCGTTCGGCGAGACCTAGAGGATTCTTTGATTGGGCTGGGCTTGAGTCCAAGTAATGTTTTTGCCATCTTTACATTGCATAATAACTAAACAGGTCTTTTACAAATACAACTTAATTAGGGTATTGTGGGTTTGGGCTTGCACAGTAACAATTTTGGGCTTTTTCTTTATGCATCTCCACCATTACTGACTGTAGTCATATTAACAATAAGAAGACTAAAACATCCTCGTATTGTATCACATCATCGCTGTCAATGGTGGAGTTTCATGACCACTATGGGGAATTTTGTACCCACAATTATATATATATAAATTAATATACAAATAAAAGTATTTTTTTTATTATAGTTTATTTGACTCCTCAAATTTACATACACCTATAAATAAAATTTTAATATTACCTTTCTGTGGAGAAAGAAGGTTGTAGAAGAATAAGAAAAGAAAGAGAATGACTTGTGAAAAAAAAGAAAAAAAGGCTCATCCGGACGAGTCCTTTCTATAACACATTTCATGTGTTCCAAAATGTTCATTTTGGGAAACTTGCATTTCATACATTTTGGAAAGAGCATGTCAGAACTCATGCTACAGAAAGCTCCTACCATAATGCAATTCATACCTTTTGAAAATCATGTTCAAGAAATTTATGAAGGGTAAAATTATCATTTTGAAAATTGTGGGGTGGTACCAAGAAATTGTGGGAGTGAAGAAAGAAAAATCTTGATTTATTCACAAATGAATAGGTTAAGATCACTTAAAGTATAGGTTTGTATAATAATGGACTGATTTAGCCCAGACCTGTTTGTCCCATATGTTATACCATGTTTGGTACTCATTGTAAATATATCACAAAAACACGTTTCATCCGCAAAAATGGCATATCCAATTACAAATTTTCAGGTTTACAAACAACCTGTATACTATGATCTATTAGTCAGGTCTCTTCAAAACGATTTTAAGCAAAATCGAAAGTGAGGAAGTTAAGGTAGAGAATCTCAGAAAATGTATTTTAAGGCCAAAACATTAATAATGTTCGAAAATTCCAGAAAGCATCTACCATGATATAAGAGGAGTGGTTATAAATCGCTTTGGAATCATAATCTCATCTTTATAATTTATAAGAGAATAACTAAAGAATATATACGTCTGCAACATGCGAGCGAAATGTGAATCCATTCTTCCCACTAACATAGTTGTTAAACTCATTCAAGAAAATTATATGAAAAGATAATAAACTTTGAATTTTATGAGACAGATTCAAGAGTTAGTACAAGAAGTTGTAAAACATTCCTATTTTCCTTTGAAAACATTATTTTAGTAGTTGGTGGGTGATGTTATGAAGGATATGATTGAAGGGAAGATCACCAAATCACGATTTAACGTTGCTGTGTAAGTCGTCATCGGTGAACTACAAAAAAGGAATTTTGATGCTTTAGTTACTTGTTTCATACGTGTGGTTTCCTTTGGGTAAATAAATATCTTTCATCTCAAGTTCACAATTTGAACAACAAGATTTGCATAATCAAAAGGATAGTGTCAATTCAATGTTAAAGCAAGCATAATGATGTTGTCCTCCACTTGTCTACCCTTCATCTGTTTCAACCATAGACTTGGTTCTAATTTATATGCCATCTTTTGTGTTGCCACAAAGCCTACACTTTTGACAATGAAGCCATCACTAATTAATTCAGCATCATCCACCTAATTCATCATCAACAGGGTCAAGCTTACTCAACATTTTTTAGTAATTTTTAAGGTACGTATACGACCATATACGATTCGTGCACTGTCTTGTCCTACATTAAATCTCACACAACAAAGGAACACTAATATTTAACATGTGAAACTTCATTAATTGCTTTGTCCTCTCTGATTTATGTGGCTGCAGTTCAACATATGCCAACATAAACAACGGAATTCGGAATTGATGATTAAAATATTATAGTCCTTCAACAGTTTTCTGATAAAGATCTATGGATTTCAAAACGACAAAGAACATTGAATTCCAATGAAGCCTACGAGTACAATGCAAAACAACGGGTCTAACTGAAAGAAAAGATAATAAACTACGTACATGTACCTAAATTTGATGAATGGAAAGTGAAATGTGTTTGATAAGTGCAATACAGAGGGCAAATCGTATATTTGAAAGATATAGTGTGTGATTTATTGAGATATAGGTAATTAATAATTGAGAGGAGCATGAGGAAGGGTGAGTGAAATGTCATGCTCCATTAATTAAAGAAAGAAGTTCAATGAAAAAATGGATTGGTAAATGAGAAGGTGACAAGGTTCCAACATGAAGCAATAGCTTCACGTTCTCCTTACAATATAGGAGCTCCCATGTGACTACCGTACGGCTTAATTCATTTTGTCTTTTTCCCTAAATTACTTTTGTTTGCTTATGTCTCGTCACACGTGTGACCATATGCTTTATCAGTTTATGCTACGCAAATCAAGCGCATTATCAATATCTAATGAATCTCGCTAATCAGGTTTAAGCAGTTTTCCGACACCATAAAGACCATTTACATTTGTGAATGTTGTTTTCCTCCATCACCTTCTTGCCATAACAATGAAGAAATAATGATAAAAAGAGCTTGTCATGGGAGTAACAGTGTAGTGCACAGAAAAAACAAAAGTAAATCCGCATACAACAGTACAACAACATCATTATAAAACGCTAATAGCAGGAGCAAGGTGGATCAAACAAACACAGACCAGGTTTTTTTCTCTCTCTCTCTTGTAACGAAATGGCAGAGGAACTTGACCTCGACAACCTTAAGGCTCTGAAAGTTTTAGGTAAAGGAGCCATGGGCACTGTGTTTCTCGTGCAACACAACTCCGGCCATGTGGCGCTCAAAGTCGTCGACAAATCATCATCCCTTCACGACGGCGCTCGCCGCGCCCACTGGGAAATCAGCGTTCTCTCTCGCTTATCCCACCCCTTCCTCCCCACCCTACTGGGTTCCTTCGAGTCCAACAACTTAATGGGCTGGGCCGTCCCCTACTGCCCCGGCGGCGACCTCAACCTCCTCCGTTACCGCCAAACAGATCACGTATTCTCCCCCGCCGTCGTCCGCTTCTACCTCGCCGAGATCCTCTGCGCTCTCCACCACCTTCACTCCATGCACATCGTGTACCGCGACCTCAAACCCGAAAACGTCCTCATCCAACAATCCGGCCACGTCACCCTCACCGACTTCGACCTCTCCCGAACTCTCAGTCCCACCAAAACCAATACTTCTCCCTCCAACTCCCACATTCCTGACACCGCTCCGCGCAAGCCCCGCCGCAACTTCCGCTGGGTCCCACTCACCAAGGCTCCCAAGTCCGCCCGAGTCACCCCCGCCGCGCGCCGCGCGGCGCCGAGCTTCGAGCGGTCGAACTCGTTCGTGGGCACCGAGGAGTACATCGCGCCGGAGGTCCTCCGAGGCGAGGGGCACGGCTTCGCCGTCGACTGGTGGGCCCTCGGCGTCCTCGCCCACGAGATGGTGTACGGAACGACGCCGTTCAAGGGAAGGAATCGCAAGGAAACGTTCCACAACGTGTTGTTGAAGACGCCCGAGTTTGTTGGGAAGAAAACAGCGTTGACGGACCTAATCTCTCGGTTGCTCGAAAAGGACCCCTCCAAGCGTTTGGGTTATGTTCGCGGCGCCAGCGAGATCAAGGAGCACGAGTTCTTCAGAGGGGTGAAGTGGGACCTACTAACGGAGGTTATGCGGCCGCCGTTTATTCCTTCAAGAGATGACGTTACGAAACCTTTCGCCGATGGACTTGACGTAAGGGGATATTTTCAGAGCCTGAAATCTCCGCCGTCTTTGCCCCCTTCGCCGTTACCGTCACCGTCGTGTGAGTTTCAGAACGTTTCTTTACCGGAATTCTGATGCACGTGTGGGAGGTGGTAGACCTAGCTAGCTATTCTTTTTAACTCTTTAAATTTCTGTCTATATTGGGGAATGAATAACGGTGTAGAACGCAAAGTAAAGGCGTTACTCAGAAATTACTGCTATCATATGCTTTTGTTAAGGTAACAAACAACCTTTTTCCTTTGTATAGTTAGATACTACATATACAATTGTAAGATATTGTTGTTTATATGTCAAATATTTCTTTGTTTCAGATGCATGAACATCGCTCCCTCCCATCTACAATGTTATTCTTTTAAGAGTATAAGAGTAAGATTGTAAATATTCTTCTATCCAATATAATTAAAACACTACTAAAAAAACTCATATTTCCTGCCAATTTTGTTTTGAATTTTTTTTAGTAGGAAATACTTATAAATTTTGTTATGAAAAAAAAATTTGAAGGAAATTGCTGCCAATGTTTTTGCAAAATATTTTGTACCAAACACTTTTCTCAACAAATTTTGTAGGAAATACTTGCAAATTTTATAATTTTGTAAGAAATAATTACCCACGAAGGAATTACCCGCCAATTAACATTCTTAGAAAAAATAGCAAGAAAAAGTCTTTTCTTGCAAAATTTTTTAACAAATTTGCAAGAAAATTCCCATGTAATATGAAAATTTTTAGTAGTGAAATATATCATAAAATCTATTTATCTTTTATTATATTTCTAATATATTACTCGTTATTACAACGATAACATATTTAATATAATTATTTTATTACTCATAATTACAACGATAACATATTTCATAATCAATTAAAAATTATTATTTATAAAAAAGTTATATAATTAATTAAATTTATGTTAAGTGATGATTTTGTGTTTTTTCTTCAAGTATTTTTTTATTAAATAATTGTATAAGATAGGTTCTATACTGTGAGTGTGTTCTTGTTTTTTTCTTTTTTATGTTTCAATTTACAAATATTATCAATTATATTGTTCTTGTAGTAATGGTTATAAAAGTTGACAAATTTATTATGTGAAGCCATGTTTACTAACATCAGTGAATAATTAATCTATTTCCTGGTGTATATTTTTCTCTATTTTTTATTTATATATTCTTCTTATCAAAATAGTTAATCGAATGATATGATATTACTTTTGTTCAGCGAGAGGAAAGTTCGTCTAAGGAGACTATATAATTTAGAAAACTTAACATATATATTTGTTTATAGAAAAGACTTCAACTATACATTTTTATATTTTTCTCGTATCAGATTTGACACATTTAGTTCTAATACTCACTAATTCCAAAACACAACAATATTTAATTTGAGCATCTCATGTTCAATATAATATATAATACAGTGAACAAACATCAAAACTTCAAAAGCTTAAATCAAGTGTGGGAACCACATCATTCATACGATAAAATCATTTAACTTATAATATTTATCATAAATAACTTAGTTTTCCTTAGTTGCACTAATTCTTTGACTTTAAAAGAGCTTTAAGAACTTAGATACAATAACTGTACACAATTCAACTGTCTAATCATATCTTAACAATCATAAACAAATACATATTTGTCTTGAACCAAGTCACATGATAAAGATAAATTTACTAATGAAATTTTGGATCCGGAAGGATTACTCTACTCAACTTTAAGATTTTTATAACAAATTTTGATCTTCAAAAAATAAACAAAAATATTATAATCTTAAAGAGAAATAAATAAATAAATAAAAAGAATAATTTTAAAAAGATAGTGATTAAATAAAAGTTGAATAATTGATTTTTTATGTATAAAATTTATATTTTAATAACAAAATATTCAAACTCCATAAGATACTAACTCTACTCCTAACTATTTTCTAGCACACTACTAAATTTTGATATACATCTAATTTTCAAGAATCTTCATATTCACCATTACAAATGATTCAAACATATATTATTCCGTTAACTACATAAACAAATATTCATGATTACTATTTTTTAATATTTAATTAACACTATTATTATTATTATTATGCTTTAAAAAAAATAGTGCTTAAAATAAAATAATAGTTTTTAGAATTGTGAAATAGAAACGAAAAAGGGTGAATGTAAATATAACATGGTCCATATTATTTGAAAAGTACAGGCATCATATTCCTCTTTCTTTTGTAAAGAAAAATTCTCCCAAGAATTATGCTTTATAAACAGTAGTTTAATATTTTTGCCCCCTCAAATATTCGATATAACAATAGTTTGTGTTATTGATATTCACATGTGATTAAGATGGCAACTATAGTTTCTGATTTGCAGATATTGATATATTTGTTTTCACTAGATGCAGCTATTATTATTTTTTTTAACCAAAGACAAATGAAAATGAATATATAATTACTCGCCTCAAATTCATATGTATTAGGTTTGATACTTATATACACACGTATTAAAAAATTTATATTTACATTTTGGTTTATAAATTAATCATTTTGATTATTACGTCATTTAAATTATAAAATGATTAATTGAAAACTTTAAAACTATAAATTTGATAAAAAAATATAATTATTTTTTAATTTATTTTCCATTTATAATTAAAGTATAATTAATGATTGAATATATAAGATTTTAAACACTTACGTGTAAATTCAATAAATCTCGACAAAAGATAGAATTATAATTGTATTCAGTAGAATCTTTAAGGTACATTGTGACATTATGACTTATTGATATATAAACATTGTTAGAGTAGGAAAAGTACTAAAGGCATCTCTCTTTTGAGAAGAAAAAGGTGTTGTAGGACCAATTGCTACTGTGATTCTAAGTGCCAAAAACCATCTTATTCAAAGACAGATTATGAGGATAATTAATAACACTGTTTATCTCGTGAAGACTCGTCATTTCTTATCAACTCAAGTCTTTACACGTAATCAACTTCTCTACTTATAATTCTTCACCTTGTTCTCTTCTCATCCTGCAACTCTCTTATTTTACGCTTTTCTGTCTAAAAACTATGCACAAATAGATGCGCAAGCTGGTATTTTCATATTATATATAATTTATAAATGTATGGTCACCATAATTTTCCCTTGCCCCTAAAAAAAAGAACCTTTTTCATATCTTTAAAGTATTTCTTGGCAGTTTTAATTAATGCAGAAAGTCAATAGAAGCATGTATATGGAACAGAAAGCTAAGAAAAATATTAAACAAAAAGAACGAGAATAACTCATGAGATGACAAATTTGCACACACTTGACAATGTGCAAATTTTCACCTTATAAATTATCTTGTGAGGTTAAGATCGGAGGAGGTAAACAAAGAAATTCATCAACAGTGATATATTTTGAAAAATAAAAAATCTGTGGAAACATGGTTTAAAAATTGAGATTTTTGCGAGATTCTCTCTAACACCAAAAGAAAAATTGAATGATGAGTAATTGGTGGATTAGAGAGAAAAATGGTAATGTTAGTTCAGTGAAGTGAAGTAGAGAATGTAGTGGTGTGTGTTGAAAAGATATATACTAAGATTAGGAATAGGTTCCCTAGTAGAACAGCACTAACACGAAGTAGAGTTGTTGTGTCGGCCAATTTTGGCTTCATGTAAGGTATAAAGTTGGTTAGAATTAGAAAAGATAACATTTTCTTGCTTCTTTAACCTATGTACCTATTTGTTTGCTATCCTGTCTCACTGAAATTTAAGGTAGTTTGCATTAATTATTAGGAATTCAAGTGTGAATCTAAGTTTTATATTGGTTAAAAATGAAAAAGTAGAGCATTATATAATAATAAAGATCCATAAATCTATCGTCTTAAAGTTTTGGGTAGAGAGTGGTGTCAATATCTTATGTGATTGACTTAGATCTCATTGGTATTTGTTCTCCTCGGTAAAACCTCCTCTTCTATAAACTTGACAAGTGATATCAGAACCCATAGTTTAAAAAACCAACTGGATACAGAAAAGGATAAGGAGGAAGGAAGTGTACCAATGTAGTTGAAGATCTCATTGATATTGTATCTCCCAGTGAAATTTCCTCTATAAACCTGACACTAATTTCATCACCATTGGGTGTGTCTTTGGTAACAAATGGTGAGTGATGAATTATGGTTTGCATCTCACAACTTTGAAATCTTCTCTCTTATATTGTATTGTCCTTAATTGACATGATTCTTTATTATGTCTTCTTTTGTACCATAATATATATATAATATTACATAATTGAAGAGATTAGTTGCCGAAAGCTCTTTGTATAATTATAACTAGGCAGAATTTGGTCCAAGCCTTTCTGAGGGAAAGATTACCTTTAACTTTTAAGTAATATATTAACATGTGGTTTTCACAATTTGCTTTTGTAGTCAAAACAAAAATATAAATTCGTTCCAGTTGTTTAAATTTTTTCTGATTGGAAATCCTCTTCCGTATGAGAATAAGTAAGCATTTATCTAACTCGTTTTAACAGGTGAAATAAAAAATTTATAATTTATTTTTAAATATTTGTAATATTGTGTTTCATTTCTTAATATTTTTAATTTTATATAAAATTTAATTAATTGATATAAAAATAGAAAGAAAATGGATTATATTCGTAACCTTTTATATCAGTTAATTATGGGGATGAATGATGATGAGAAGAGAAGATGAGGATGAAATATTGAAATTTATCCTCGTCCCACCGCGTTGTTACTCTTAGTATTTGATATTATTAATTTTGAATTCATAGTAGATAGTTAAAACTTTAATGTAGACAAATTATAATTTTTTATTAATAAGATAAACTATGTTAAATATTAATAATTTTTAGTTTAAAATATGTTTAAATGAATTAATATAATAACTAATAATCTTTTAATTGTTATTTAATAATTTTTTTAGAAAATGATATAATCAAAATTTTCCTCTACTTATCGGGATGTTCTCTTTTGAGTCCAAATTTATTATTATGACTTAACATCAAGAGGTGTTTTTTCGTGCAGCCCATGAAATTTCTTCCTACACATCATCAGACCGAATTATGCTTTCAGAATTAAGTGGTTCGAAAAAGCCTTCTTGTGGGTCAATGAATTTGGGCTTCAGAGATGCTTGTGCTTCTGGATAGTGAAAATGAACACTAATATAACATTTTAAATGTTAATTCTAACCATTCTCGGTGTATTTCACTTGCTTAACTAAGTAATATAATAATAATAATAATAATAATAATAATAATATCCTAATTAAGTATGTTAGATATGTATGAATCATGAAAAAGAAAAAATATGCACAAATTGATATTTGATGAATATTTGATAATAACATAAAAAAATCAAATATATAATATATCTGTGAATAAAATCAGGAAACAAACTATATTATTGGACCCTATTTGAGATTTAAATATTAGATTTAGATTGCATGTTGCTTGTATTACTTAATTCTTATTAAGAGGACTTGTTACGTTACACCAGTAACATTTCAAAACTTTTTATGTTCATGAGTAGTAATTATGAATCTTCTTTAACAGCATGAAATTATTTTTAATATTAAATCAAGTAAAAAATTTAAAAAAAATAATATTTCAAATGGTGATTTAAAAATACTATCTTAAATTAAGTTAATAATAATAATAATAATAATAAATAAAAATGAAAATGCTTAACATTGTGATCGTATCATCATTAGAAGTTGACGTCTCACTCATGCAAGTATTTTTTTTTTTATGGTAGATTTGGTTTATGTTTTTCTTTATTTTTTTTATGATAGATTTGGTTTATGTTTTTCTTGCACTCTACTCACTGTTTTTTTTTTTTTTTCACTTTTTTTTAAATAAACTTTCCTTCTCTTTCGACCATTCTCTTCTCCCTACCAACACACCATTTTCTTATTTGTTAAGAAGCTGTCTAAGAATAATAGCTCAACCCATATAAAAGGGGTTTAGTCATGTTATACGATTCATTCACAATCACAAACACTCACAACAACAATAAATATAACTTCGTAGGATATGTATATAACCCTCTGAACTTTTATATGGTCGATGATAGATAAATTAATTACTTCTGAAATAGAGTGATAAAAGTTTTTATTAATCAAGTAACTTTTGTATTGAAAATGTAATAAAAAGAAAATTAATTATTGGATTCAAAATTTTCCCTAACAAAAATTAACTTACTGATTATTAATATTTGACTATAAAAAAAAGTATATTTCTGTTAACATGTTGTTCAAAAAAAGTAATAAGAAATAGATGCGCAATGTCCAAAAAGGCTCACACATGCATTTAGGGGAACTGCTGTATCCTTATGCGTACTTTAAACGAGAACAGCGTGTGCATCCAAGGCTCGTCGGAGTCTCATCGGAAATGGCGCACCCCGAGACTCACAAATGCAGAACACGGTGGGGCTCGCGAATGAAAACAGGTGGTAGCCTATGACTCCGACGCCACCGCGTCTGCTGCGCGAAAACGCAGGCCACCGCGACGGAGATGGTGACCATCGCGACTCCCGGCGTGTCTCCCAGATCCACCGCCCTGCGCACCTCGCCAGGGAGAAGAAGAAGTCGCGAGTCTCCACTGCCGCTTGCGAGCAGCTGCTCCTCCACAGCGAGAAAGATGGTTGCGCCATGGGTGCGAATTCGAGAAAGGAGAGAGCGAATTGGGGATTCGAAAGCAGGTCAAACAGTTCGAAATTTGAAATTTTTTGAAAATAAAATTGAAAGAAAAACCCTAAATCTCGCATTTAGGATTCTTATAAAATTTGAGGGAAAATCAGATTAGAATATATGATCATTGGAAGCACAAAGCACCTAATAAAGTTAAATAACAAATGAGGTTGATTGAGTAAACCCAACAAACCCTATAAAGCAGAATGAACAGTATTTAGAAGAATACCTGAATTTGATATGGAAAATAACATAAATCGAAACTTTATAATCTCTCAACTAATTGTAGAGCACCTGAAGTTAGAATCCTTCTTGATTTTTTTTAAGAGGAAGAGTAAAAAATCATGAATGGTTTGTTTATTTATAAATGGACTATAATCCTATATGTAACTCGTTATTTTTTCTTAAATTTTAGTATTTTTAATTTAAGATGATAAAGTAAGTTATATCAACTCACAATTTTATTTATTCATTTATTTTTATGAGTTAAAACTTTTATAACTATAACTTTAGTCACGTATATTTAAGTATGTATTATCATAATATAATTTATTTTATATATTTATCATAATGTAGTAAAACAAAATCTACTATTTCATCAATAAAATGTTATTATAATAATATGAAATGAAAATTGTAGAATATACACGATAACAAAATAAATTACATATTTTAATTGTTAAATACTTTAATCTTTCGAAATATCAATTTATAAACCTACTTAGTAAATAATTATATAAAAAAATAATAAAAATGAATCGTTATTAAGAAGTTACTCACATTAAACATTAGAAAGTGGTAAGTCTTAAAAGAATTAAATTAACTTTACTCACATTAAAGAAAAGTATATATTTTTTAACCTAGCCTGAATGGGGGCTGACTTTTCAATCGAAATCCATTACCCTTCTATTTAAAATTAATTAATTTTTCCTTTAAGAAATATATATTCTTTTAGATATTATTATTAACTTTTCTCAGAGGGATAGAACGGCTTCAGTTGGCTTTTGTTACCACCTTGCAGTGCGGTTTTGTGCGGATAAAGAGGGCACAAACACCGCAACACATACTTTTCAGTGATCACTAGTGTTATCTTCCAACTCTGAAACTTGCAAGCCAAAGGTAACGTCACTTCATCACTTCACGTCAAAGGATGATATGATCCACAAAGATTTAAAATAATTACCAGTTTTGATAGAAATTCTGCAACCTTTTGCTTTAACTTACAAGTTTTCGAATGAATCCATTTGACGCGGATGGCCATGCTTAACGCTTCAATTAAGATTGCTCTTACAAAAAAAAAAATATATGGACAAAACCAAAAAAGAAAGAAATTTTAAAATTTCACCAGAAATTATCAATGCCCTTTGTGCTCTTATTTACCAGATGGTGATTTCTAGCGATACTAATACTATTATTTACAATTCGACATTGCTCTCTACGATTCCATATATTAACCTCACTTTTCAGCATGATTTTACATGAAATGGGATTACTTCGGCAGTGTTTGATATTTTGTTTGCGATATTATAACTTTAACCTTAAAATGTAAATTCAATTTGGTAACATTTCTTGATTATCCATAGAAGTGCTTGAATTTTATCTGAAAAATCAGTTTCTTAAACACAGTTCATGAAGAATACTTAGCTTGCTTTTATATATATAGACCCACTGATATGTCTCTGTGCTGTTTTAAGTGGTTGATGTTTGACACTCCGTTACTCTGCTCATTGAAGTTCTTAATTCACGTGTTCCACCAGAACTGATGTTGTCTGTTGGGTAATGCTAACTCTGCCATGCTTCATGTTTTTTTAATTTGTTCCCATATTTTTGCCGAGAGTTTAAGGGTCATGTTGATTTGAATTTCTCAGGAGGTGGATGGCTTTTGTATTTGCTTTTGTTGCAATTGTGCTGTGGGGTTGCGCTGAGGGTAAAGAGTGCACAAACAATATTGCTCAATCACATACTTACCGTTACCAGTTATTAACATCAACGAATGAAACTTGGAACATAATCTCGCATTATAAATTGGCTCCAAAGGATGAACATAACCACGTTTTGTCTGATTTGCTACCAAGGAAGTTGTTGAAAGAGGAACACCAACATGATTGGGATGTGATGTTAAGAAAAACTGAGAAAGTGAGTGTCTTGAAGCCACCCCACCAAGATTTTCTGAAAGAAGTGTCTCTGCATGATGTGAGATTACATGAGGGTTCAGTCCATGGTCGGGCACAACAGACAAACTTAGAATATCTGTTGATGTTGGATGTGGACAGGTTACTCTGGAGCTTTAGGAAAACATCTGGTCTTCCAACTCCTGGAACACCATATGGAGGGTGGGAAGATCCAAAAATAGAGCTTCGAGGTCATTTTGTTGGTTAGTTTAATTTCATTCATCATCTGGTTTTTTCATCATCATAATTACACTTTTTCACATCTAGTGAAATTATTATGTAGTCTGAGATAATCATACTCTCCATCAGTGTCTGCATAATATATGGTTAAGTTTGATTGATTGTTAGTCATCAATGAAAAATTCAAGTATGCATCAAGTGGAAATTGGTCAGGACCTCTTTGCAACTCATTTATTCATGGTTAACTACAATTCCTTTGTTGTGACATTTTCAAGGGCACTACTTGAGTGCATCAGCTTTAATGTGGGCCAGCACACATAATGATATCTTGAAGAAGAAAATGACAGCCCTTGTTGCCAATCTCGCGATCTGTCAAGAGAAAATTGGTACAGGATATCTCTCTGCATTTCCATCTGAATTTTTTGACCGATTTGAAGCTACTGAGCATGTTTGGGCTCCCTATTACACCATTCACAAGGTACACTCAAAAGGTATTCTTTCGTTTAACATATCCAAAAACTAATTTTAATATTTGGAAAATTTTAATTCAGTTTTTTCTTTTTTTTTCTCAAAAATGTATTTTGGCAGATACTGGCTGGTCTTCTGGATCAACATTCTATAGCTAAAAATCCTCAAGCTCTAAATATGGTGAAATGGATGGTAGATTACTTTTACAACAGAGTGCAGAATGTTATAACAAAATTTAGTATAAACAGACACTATCAATCACTGAATGAGGAAACTGGAGGCATGAATGATGTCCTTTACAAGCTATACAGCATAACGGTACGTTAATTTGGTCCATTTCGTTTCTTTAACATTACTTTTGTTGACTCCTAGGCATAGTATGACTCTAGTTTCAGTTCTTTGTTTCAGTTTATTTGACAAAGTGTTAGTTTCTTGTTCATGCTACCTTGTTATGCTGTAAACTTAGATGCCTTGTTAATGCAGGGAGATCAGAGGCATCTACTGTTAGCTCATCTTTTTGACAAGCCATGCTTTTTAGGTTTGCTTGCAGTGAAGGTAGTGATAATATTTTTATTTTTTTTCATTATGATAGAATTACCACCAAGTTCATACTGTCAAAATTTTCGTTATGATGAACTCAGGGCTTTTATTCTAGTTTAGATATTGTATTCAATCTTTTTCAAGGCATTTGAATTCTGAAATTCTATGATGCAGGCTAATGATATAGCTAATTTTCATGCTAACACACATATCCCAGTGGTTGTTGGATCTCAAATGCGGTATGAAGTCACTGGTGATCCACTCTATAAGGTGAATTTCCATGTGTGATGTAGGTTACTGGTACTGAAATTTGTTATTACTAATTTGAAACCCAATTCATGTTCTTGGTTTTTGGTGTTAGGAAATAGGAACATTCTTTATGGATATTGTTAACTCTTCTCATACTTATGCAACTGGAGGGACATCAGTCGATGAATTTTGGTATCAAGATGTTTTAGTTTCTGTTGTTTTTCATATGCAGTTCAATTATCTATTAAACAACTGTATCTATAAAATCAAGAATTCTGGTTCTTCTTGCTAATATGTATTCACAGGTTTTCTTGTTACTACTATTTCTAAAATAAAATTGCTTTGCTTCGATTTTTCCTCAGGAGTGATCCAAAGAGAATTGGAGACACCCTAGAATCAACCGACAATGAGGAATCATGCACCACTTACAATATGTTGAAGGTACAGCCAATCTTCATCAATCATCATGGAATACCTGGGAAGCTGAAAATGAATATAAAAAATTGTAGATTTATTATCACATGATGTGTTACATTAGTTTGTGTTTGTGGATTTATGTGCTTATATGAGTGTAAATAAACAATTTCCTATGCAGTTTTTATATTGTCCTCCTTTAAGTACAAGGAAAAGAAACAATTTTTCAGGTTTCACGGCACCTGTTTAGATGGACCAAAAAGGTATCATATGCAGATTATTATGAGCGTGCCTTAACAAATGGTGTATTAAGCATTCAAAGAGGAACAGAAGCTGGAGTGATGATATACATGCTTCCTCAAGGTCGCGGGGTTTCCAAAGCGAAAACTGGCCTTGGTTGGGGAACCAAGTTTGATAGTTTCTGGTGCTGTTATGGAACAGGTGAGTCTGTGTTCATCATCTTACATATATGATGATTTGGCAGAATACAAAAATGTTACTAAATTATAAAAAAAAATGTTTGGTAACATTATATTAGATGTCAAGTATTTTCTATATTATTAATAATTTTTATTGACATTTTTATAGTTATGATATTTTTAGTAATATTTATTTAATAAAAATATAAAATTTTAAAAATGTTTTAACATCTCTTCAGTAATAAATTTTTTATAAAAATATTTAGTAAGATTCTTTCTTAAATAGAGAGGCATTTTCAAGGTGTTACTACAAAAAAATTATTAATATAAGATTTATTAAAAAATTGAATATAATGTATCTAGGTTCGAGAACATTATATATATATATATATATATATATATATATATATATATATATATATATATATATATATATATATATATATATATATATATATATATATATATATATAATATTT
>Ga0099822_1003353_pt1 | contig 20496 bp, 10 predicted proteins | sample CowpeawhiteBW_FD_76839 | JGI IMG/M metagenome (GOLD analysis project Ga0099822, IMG submission 76839) | Root nodule microbial communities of legume samples collected from California USA - Cow pea white BW | ecosystem: Host-associated > Plants > Roots > Nodule | place: USA: California | collected...
TGCACCTATGGATCATTTGGAGGTTCCTCCAATTGTTGATAATGATCAAGGTCCTAGAGGAGAGGACATTGATGAAAATGAAGATGCTATGGAGGACAATGATGATTATCCTACTTTTGATATGAATGAATTCCTTGGATAGTTTGTATTAAACATTGAACAATTTATTAGATGTTTTATGCTTGGCCACACTTATGAAACTATTTTAATTGTTATGGATTCATTTTATGAATTATCTGAGTTGTTTTTATCATTTATATTTTTTTAAATGATGCACCTATTTATGAATATGTATTTTTTATCTACTTGTAACTCTTACGAGTCGAGTTACGATCCTCGAGTTACGAGTTTTCATTCCCTTCCCGATCCTCTTACGATGTTCGAGTTTAACAATATTGTTGATAAACTCCTTTAATTTCAACTTTAAAATAAGTACTTTTAAATACCTAAGTATTCGTTAATGTTAAGTCAACCAACTTTCTACAAACAAAATTTTTTATATAAATTTATAATCACAAAGTGAGGAATAAACGAATTACAAGTAATAACTTAACTTCAAAAAGAGGACGAACTGCTCACAAAAATAGCTTATTAATTTCTTTATTTTGCATTTTTTAGGTTCATGAAAATAGGGTACGTTTTTTATTCTTCTTTGTAAAAATAGGAGTAAAGCATAAATTTTTAGCTTTAGGTTGTGTTTAAAGAAGTAAGCGTAAAAGGAGTATAAAAAAGTAAAAAGTATGCGACAAGGCTATTGCTTACTACACCTCCTGAATATTATCATAATATTAGAAAAAGACATAAACACTCTTCACCATTGAACCACACCACACTATCGCAACTCTCGTTTCTACCACCACCATCGTCGCATCGCTGCTACTAAGGAAGAAGAAGAGAGGAAGAACACTGCATAGGAAACATATTTCATGTGCTTTGGAAAACTCTCTATTAAATACATTTCATATATGGGTATTCTGGAAAAATCATTTTGAAACACATTTTATTACAGAAATTCCTTCAAAATTCTATTCCGAAACACATTTTAGACATTCTGAAAATTTCATTTCAAAAATCATATCAGGAAATTTCGTTCTGAAAATGTTATTCCAGAAATTTCAGAAAGCTTGTTCAGGAAATGTTATGGAATATGTAATCCGGAAGTCACTTTTCCAGAGGGTGAAATGTTCATTTCAAAGTTCGAGCGAGTGTGCAAAGAAATTGAAGGTGCAGGAAATAAAAGGCATGAGGTAATCATCCTAGTTCAACTAAGGCCCATGCATTGTTTGGCCCAATCCCTCTTTTACCATTCTATTTTCAGTCAACAATAAGTTATAGTAGAATTTACATTATATTCTATTTTAATTAGCAACACAGGAGGAGATTAAATCTTATTTATAATACACATTCATATGCTAATATGATCTCTAATCTTTTATGTAACCGATCATTCGGTGTGTAATTTCATAATTTGGTTCTTCTACCTCATTTACATCCTTTAGTGTTAATTTGTAACTATTAATATTTTTAGTTATATCTTTTTTTCTTTTACTCACTTCTTATGTAGGAAAAATGTCAAAATCTTGTACTCTACGTTTGCCTCATGCCACCAAATTTAAGGTGAAAAAACCAATTGAAAAGATAAGTTCAGACGAGGGATAAACAACTTGAAAGAGAAAGAAAAAACATTGATCACGAAATGAGAAAATTTGAAGAAGAGAAAAGAAAATAGAAGAAAGGATCATTTTGGAAGGAGAAGAAAAGTTTCAAAGAATCCTTCCAATAATGGAAGCCATGATGAAGAAGAGAAACGAGACTTGTAACCATATGGGTCGAGGACACATGACTAAATGCTATTCAAGAAGAATAAGTCTAACATAAAGGTTCTCAAATTTTATGGCATCAATGAAATGAAAGTACCTTAAATGAGGTAAAAGTGGACTAAACTTTTTGTAGTTAAGCCTAAATAACATAAGAAAATTATATAATTCGCAATAATTGTATAAAAAATGTCCATATTGTATCAGTTATCTCAAGCCCATGTTTTATAGTCGTTATCATATGCCTCAACTCCCATTTCAATCTCGTATAGTCCCTCTTTTGATTATGTTTAACAAATGTCTTTCTCGAAGAATTTTTGTTTTTTTGAGTTCTTGATCATTTTTGAATTTCCACTCCTTTGCTGACTTTATTTCAACTTCTTATTTCTATTCCCTATGCATCATCCTTTTCTAAATCTTGTCCTCGATGTCTTCATCTTTTCGATGCACTTACCTCATTGTTTTTGATGTAATTACCTTCCACTCCTCTTCGATCCATCGATTTCAATGTCCTCAACAAACACTGACATAAACCCCATTTGTACAAGGTCTGATTTAGGATCTTTAGGGTTAGAACCTCGTAGAAAATTAGAAAAAAATTAGAGATAAGATGGAATGGAAAGTGGCTAAAATTCCAATTTGGACAGTAGTTTATAAAACGTCGATATTTCGAGTTGTATAACTCCAATTGAAGTGATTCCAAAACGAGGTGAAAGTAGACATTCTAAACTTTAATTTGGGATTAATAATCACTAATTTTGGACAAGTAGGACGAGAGTTATGACCAGGAGATAAATCTAGACATAATTGAGTTTTCTGAATTTGGGTGAAAAAGAAAGAACAAGAGGTGAATTTGGAATATGGAAGGAAATAATCACTCTTTCCAAGGGAGACAATACACAAAAGATGGGAAAGTTCTTTGATATAACCAATGAGTTCTTAAATCACTCAAGAACTTAAAAGAATCACTCTTACTAATATAGAAAAGATAAACTCTAATATTTCTGAATAAAAATCAACTTTTTTTTTGTCATTTATAAAAATTGTTCAGCTTATATAAAAGCTTTAGCCATCAGAATTACAAAGAATTCATTAATTGCAATTACATCCCACTTAAGCTAATAATGATCCCACTTAACTTAATAATGATACACTTAAGCTAATAATGATCCCATTACTTAATGATTGATTGTAACTGAAATTGTGGCAATCAAAAGTCACTAAAAAGCAATAAAACTAAACCCACCACTTAGAAAGCTAGCCATCCACATTCTTGGTATCATAACATCTCATTCATGCAATTATTTTCAACAAAGTAAAATAAAATAAACTAAAATTAGAGCAGCCCAAAACATGCTTGTTGGCCGCTCCAAATCAACAAGTGTTACTCCTTTTTCTTTAGTAGAAATTATGACAATTGGGCTTCATTAAAAACCATGTCACCTTTTTCTTCTACTCTGTTGGATTCATGATAATGTCCATTTTTATCTCTTTTTGTGTGTTTATTATCATGAATAAATCAACTTTTTCATTGCTTTTATCTTGTTATATCCTCAATTTAGTGTGTTTTGTTTTGTGTTTTAGTTGTTTTATGCTTGTTTTGCCTCTAATATCTCTTTTAATTGTGTTAAATAAGTTAATAGGAAAGATTTGTGGTGGAGGAAAACAAGCAAGAACTCAAGGGAGCATGATTCAACAAGAAAATATTGATTTTGAAGCAAATACCTACGTCGAACGCCACTAGAATCACGCCAATGCTTCAAATACAAAATGTTGTCAAATTGCCTAAGGTTGAGCACTGGAAAATTGGAGTTGAGCGCCACATGGCTGAGCGGTGGAAAGTGGGGCTTAACGCTATTCAATTCGTAAAACCTAGCGCTGAGTGCTGCTGAGACAAGGCTGAGCGGTGACATCGCTGACATGTCAAAAAATGGATTTTTAATCTTGTTTCTCGTGAGGGTTTGGTCCATTCCTCATTTTGCACGATAGAGAGGTTGCTAGGGGTGTTGGGAAGCTCTCCCACTCCTCCTTGGGTCTTCTCCTCCATTCATGGTGGTTTTTCACCCCTTTATGGGTTGGAGAGGAAGATGGGTTGTGATTGGGAGATGGAGACACAAATGGGAGGCACACTTGAAGCATGAAGTGTCTGCCAAGAACCTTGGGAGAAGACTTGCATCTTCTCTTTGGTTTCCGTTTATTCCATATCTCTTCAATTTGTAAACCCTAGGTTCTCCACCATGGAGAGCTAAACCTATGTGTTGAGATTAGATGTAATAAATTGAATCATGTGCATTTTGTGATGTTAATCCATATGCTTTTTCATTTCTATGTTAGTACTAGTAATCTTGCCATTTAGCTTTATGATTCTGGATTCCAAGGCATTGACATCCTCTACCAAGGCCTCATAAGCACTAGCTATATCTCTACGTGTCACTCTCTTGGTACTTTCAAGTCCTCTAACCAAATGATCTTAATTATGAGTACAATAATTTAAACCATATGTTAAACCAGTTCTCGAAGGATGCCTTTGTGGAAACATGTTGCATTACTCAATATTGTTAGTTCTTGCAAGAAAATGTTTGTATAATCATATATATTTAGGACCTCACCACTCTTCTATGTGTTGCACTCAAATTCCCACTCATGTATCACACTTATAGGTTTTTTGTTGAATGTACTCTCTTGCCTTTTACCACTCAAATTCTCTTTTGCGTAGGGCAAAAAACTCCTGTAGCTTAAGCAATTGAAGATTCGTCACAAAGATTTTAATCTTTGATAAGAACCAGAGGCCTAAGCCAAGAACAAAGAGAATCCTCTCTTTAATGAAATCAAATTCAATACATGACTAAAAGTGTCCACATCAGTTTTTGGTACCTTTATTTATAGTCACATAAGTTTAAGAAAACTTGAGAACCCTACAAGAAGACCCAAGTCCAAAAGATAAAAACATAAACTAATTTATAAAAGAAAACCTAAAGTCCAAAAACATAAACTAATATTCCTAAAAACTATCCTTCAAATATGCTCCAAGTCATGATCTTCATATCCTTAAATTTCCAATTGCTTGTAGCATCAGGAGCCTCGAATAGATTTGATCTTCCAATCTCTTGTTCCTTGCCCTTGTCATAGGTCCTTTAAATTGTAAAGGTTCATCTTCAAGTTCTTCTTGTATGAAATCTTGGAATAGTCCTCTATCATTCCCTCTTTCTTAAAGAGAATTTGTCCTTAAATTTGTACCACTTGAAGTTTAGGAGATTGTCCTCTATCATACCTTCCTTCTTAAAAAGAATTTGTCCTCAAATTCGTCTCACTTGAAGATTCCTTATCATTTAGCCATCAACATTACAAATGATTCATTAATTGTAGTTACATCCCACATAAGTTAATAATGATCCCCCTTAAGCTAATAATGATCACACTACTTAATGGCTAATTGTAATTGAATTTGTGGCAACCAAAAGTCACTCAAAAGTCGTCCACATTCTTGGTATTGTAACATCTCATTCATGCAATTATTTCTATCAAAGTAAAATAAAATATACTAAAATTAATGCAGCCAAAAACATGCTTGTTAGTCGCTCCAAATTAGTAAGTGTTACTCATTTTTTTTTAGTTGAAATTATGACAATTGGACTTTAGTAAAAACCATGTCACCTATTTTTTCTTCTACCTGGTTGGATTCACATCAGACACTAACTTCAAAATTTGGCGTATAACACTCCAAAATTAAGCAACTAAGCATATCACTCCATGTTGCTTAATTGTGCTAACTGCTCTTAGATTGTCATAGTGTGGTATGTGGAACACCTTAAACCTAAGATGAGATAACCATGGACCCTCAAGCATATAAAAGGCTACAATTACCTAAGGGTTGCTCACATGGATCAATAGGTGCATATGAATTTGACTACTCTATCTTCGTTTTTGAAATAAAGTTTATTCTCATCCTCATTCTTATACTTAATGATGTGAAATTTTTGTCCTGTCCTTATCCTTTCAGGAGGATGGTATTGTACTCATATCCAAATTAGTCCTTTCACTATTTCAAATAATAATTAAATAACTTTTTACAAAGAATAAACATCATAATAAAGAAAATGTATAATTACTCGTATAATATCCAGTTTGGGGCTAGTGTGTCAAATAGGTACCCAATTTTAAAAAAAGTGTCAATTGCGTCCCAAATTTTGAAAAAGTGCTTCAATTAGGTTCCTTTCAGATGGAGTTGACTAACGCCGTTAGTCAACATGTCACGTGTCAGTCTGTGGTTTTTTTAAATTTTTTTTTAAATTTTTTTAAATTTTTTGAAAAAAAATTAAAATACCATGTGTCAAGTCCCTGTGTGTGACACGTGACATTGTCAGTGCCAAATGGCATTGCAATGTCACGTGTCAGTGTCACTATCAGATGTCATTGTGTTAATTTCAATTTAGTCCCCATATATGTCTTTTTGTTTCAATTTAGTACCTAAGTATATGTATCTCATTCAATTTTTTCCCAATTTTTTTAATAATTAAATATTTTTACCTAAGTATAAATATTTTTACAAAATTAAGTACTAATATTTATATTGTTTCTCTCAATTTCAGACCAAATTTATTATTTGTGTAAATGTTATACTAATATTTTTTATTAAAAATGACTTTTTAACATATTACTTTATTAATTACTTTTTTATTAAGTATTCATGTTTTGTTAATTTTTTTTTTCTAAAATAGAACAATATTGTCTCTTACTAATTTTAAACCAAAATTTCTATTGGTATGAATGTTATACTAATTTTTGTTTATTAAAAATGACTTAATAAAATAACTTTTACCACTAAATTTTAATATAAATATCAAATACTTAATTTTCGTAAAAATTTTATACTTAATTACTTTTAATTTTATAAAAAATGAATTTTAATTATTAAAAAATATTAGGTCAAAATTGAATCAAATACACATACTTAGGTACTAAATTAAAACAAAAAGATATATATGGGGACTAAATCAAAATACAATGGCATCTGATAGTGACACTGACACGTGGCATTGCAATGCCCCGTGGCACTGACAATGCCATGTGTCACACACAGGGGCTTGACACATGGCATTTTTATTTATTTTTTTCAAAAATAAAAAATAAAAAAAAAACACGTACTGACACGTGGCATGTTATTGAAGCACTTTTCAAAAGTTGGGATGCAATTGATACTTTTTTAAACCGGGTACCTATTGGACACATAGGCCCATACTGGGTATTATACGAGTAATTATACCTAAAGAAAACATTATATGATCAAATCTTCAATTAAAAAATATTACACATTTTTTCTTCAAATGTAAAATTTCCAGAAAAGAATTATAAATATAAATATAAAATAACAATTGGATAAATATCAAATAATTATAAAAAACTATAAAAAATATCAAATGTGCATCTTAAATATAAGTTAGCAAAGTAAAGACAAAAAAGTTAATATAAGTTTTTTAAATTACATAATAAATTAAAGATATTTTAATAATCTAAAATAAGAACGAGATCATAACTAAGGTTGAGCAACGGTTAGATTGGACCTCATTTTCCAATCTAACCAATATAGTATAATCTGAAACTACCATTTTATAATTTATACCGACCGTTGGAATTAATCAAATCCAAAATTTTTCAAGTTACAAGTTAACGAGTGGGTAGCGAGTTATATATAATGAACAAAACGAATGAGAAAAAAAAATAAAGATATTATGGTTTGTAATCCAACAATTGGGATATTTTTTTGTTGTTATCGCACGTCCGAGCATACAGAGGTATAAGATATGTTTTGAAAAAGTTGAAGAAATTAAGACTGACATAGAAGATTTGGTGGAGAAGGTAAAAATACTCACCCAATATGATGTGCTCATCCAAAGGCAAAACCTTGTAACTGTGAGATTGAGAACAAGGATGAAAACATGAACATCATTCATAGTTTTCAAAAGATTAATTTAAAGTGAAAAGGTGAAAACAAAGATGAAATAGTGAGTTTTCAAAATTTAATGGAAAGTGAAAAGTTAAAGATGAAATAAAAGGAGGATATTACCTCATAAAAGGCAGAGGAGGAATTGTGGTTTGCATTTAGGATCTTGCTATCAATCTTTATATTTTCTTTTTATACATACAAAATAAATTTTTTCCACATTTGACCGCTGCTATCCATTCTAATTTACTTTATTCATTTAATTTGGTCTGTTATTCAATCCAAAATGACTGTTAACCTAATAAGTTTTCAAAATACTTTGGATTAGATCGGTTACAATTAGTTTAGTTGTCCTTAATCATAGCAATAATGATACGAGTATAGAACATACATATACCTAGGGCCGACAAAAATATTTGTGCTGCGAGTATCTATGAATAAAATCTGTGACAATTAGTTAGTACCTGCAAATATTTTTTATTTGCAGGTAGTAAATATTTTAATACCCACTTATAAATAGGTCGAGTGCGAGTATCATATCACTCGTACTCGCAAGTACCCATTACCCACAAATAAATAAAATTAAAATTTAATTTATATTTTATTAGATTAAATTTAATTAAAATTAAAATTAAAATTAAAATTATATTTAATTTAATTTAATTTAATTTTTTTTATATAATTTAATTTAAATAATTTATAAAATACATATATATTTTAAATATTCACGGATATGCAGGTATTCACATGTACCCGCAAGTTTTATACAAATCTACAAATATTTCTTAAACAGATATCCGACAGATACCGGATGATTTTTTTTTTGTAGACCGTGTTGCGTGTAACGTCCCATTTAATAGACAATTCTATTAAAATAAAACATCGTACATATTATAATATCCAAGGGAACGAGACTTAGAGTATAAGGATTTCACAGCCATCCAAATATCCAATAAAGAAAACTAAGGCACACCATGATACCATTAATAAGACATAAAGATTCAACAAATGTACAAAAGTTTGCTCATAAGCAAGGGATTACAAAATGATGAAAACACTTCCAACGTGAGTCCAACAATGAGCCCCACTCCAAGCCATACTAACTAAGCTGCAACATTTCCGTCGTCACTGCGATTACTAGGGTTTTCCATATCTGCTCACACCAAATGGATTGGTGATCATTGCAAAAAGGAAAAACCACACATAAGACAAACACAAGCAAACAGAAGGGTAAGCTAGAATGAAAAGGTTTTCATCATACAACTAAGCATACAATTTAAAGGTTAAGCACACATAAATCAACTAAGCATGTGATAGCAACCCACAAGACTTTAAGACTCAATTATCCGGATACATATAATTAGTCAGATTCACTGGATGCTTGTACTTGTGGTGGCCTCTACTACTATACAGAGTCATTGCCAATGGGTTTCACCCAACCACGCACAAGGTTAGCCTTCAAACATCTAAGGCCATTATCCTGCCAAAGGCTAGGGCCTTCTGCCACTCTCACCACTTGAGTCAGTACGCTCTACGCGAGACTAACTGACTCTTTAGAGCTTTAGGATGCAATCCTTACTTTAATCCTTACTTAATTATATACTGAGGCACCACCACGAAACCTTACTAACAGGTTCATGGAATTACATCCTAACCATGAGGCACCACCATGAGATCTCATCAAGAGATTCATGGAATTACGTTCTAACCATGAGGCACCACCATGACATCTCACCAAGAGATTCATGAAATTACATCCTAACCATGAGGCACCACCATGAATCTTACCAAAAGATTCATGGAATTATGTCCTAACCATGGGGTACCATCATGAATCTTACCAAAAGATTCATGGAATTACGTCCTAATCCATACCATAGTCATGCTTCACCAACCAACCAGAGATTTATCATGCATACCAATCTCATGCTCATATTCAACCAACCATCCAATCATATTTCATACGCATAATCACACCAAGCTCATGCCAATATTAATCCAATCAGCCACAATCATGATTCATGCATTTACTCATACCAAGCTCATCAATTCACGTCCCATCGTGTCATATAGAATACATACCAGGCATCATACATAACCTTTTTAAAGTAACAAACCAACCAATCATTAGAAACATGCATTTATCGAATCAACATTGTCGATCTCACTCAGGCTAAGGAGCTCTCGCTCAGACGAGAGGAACCCATCGCTCAAGCTACTAACTCTCGCTTGGGCGAGACTGCAAACAGAGTGCATGTCGAGGTCTCGCTCAAGCTAGCCCATCTCGCTCAGGCAAGACTAATCTCGCTCAGGCGAGTGGCCTTCGCTTAGGCGAGCCCTCGAAACAGAGAGGGGGGTGAGCTGCTACTGTTCTCACTCAGGCGAGAGCTCCTCGCTTAAGCAAGAGATTTTGTTTTGAGCGACCAACCCACTCGCCTAGGCGGGTTCAGCAGAACTCTCCAGCTCTCACGCATGCCATACCAGATTCAAACAAGAAATATACACCATATAGTGGTCATACCATCACAGCAACAACTTAAACATGCAAGAACACAAGGACAGTCCAACAACAGGCAAAATAATCATAAATACATGAAACCCTAGCTTCCCTTACCTAGAAAATGCTAAAAAATTTGTGCCAACACTCGGAGAAGAGCACTACGGAACGTGACAGCTTGCGAAACTGGAAAAACAACCAAGGAGGATGAAACTGAGATTCACAGCTGAGGTCACAGCAGAAACAGAGCTTCCAAACAGAATAGGATGCATAAAAAGAACAAGGGTCTAGAGTTCTACTTACCTGGAAGTAGAGTTCGATCACCCAATAGAGGAACTAGTTCAAACCCTAGCAGAGCTATGAAAAGAGAGAAGAGAGGCTGAGAAAGGGGTTGTTTGCAAAGTGAATGCAAAATGAAGGGAAACAAGTTGCTCTAAAAATCTTGGTTACCCTATGGGCTAGTTTTTAGACCCAACAGATAAGATCAGGCCCTTAAACATTAAGGACAAAAAAAGTAGACCTTACATTGCGAGTGGGCACTATCCTGACCTGTTACCATCCACATACATATCTATCTTTATCTCCTATTTAATATAAAAAATTAAATATTACTCATAAACTGTACATAATTACAATATGAGAATTTTATATCGTCGTTAAATTTATTTATTTGCCGAAAGAGTGTTACGACGTGAGTCTGAATCCCTCAATTTTCTTTCCACCTCCCTTCTTTCTGTATTTCTTTTATCCTGATTTCTTATCTGTTCTCCCTTAATTCATCTAATATAACTCTTATTAATCCTCGTAAACCTAAGTATTAAGAATTCACTGGTTGCTCGATGCTTAAGACAACTTTATTTTAAAATTAAGTATATTTTTCGTCTCTAGCCTATAATTGTACTTTGATTTCGGTCTCCAACGTTGTCTAAATTTTAATTCTTGTACAATTTCTAATTTTTAAATCTCAATATCTAATTAGATTAGTTTGGTGTGACCATAAATAAAAAGCAGCCATTTGACAGATTTATAATTACAAGCGTAGTGAGTGATAAGATTTATTCATATGTTTCAATCCAAGACCATCTATCGTTTTCCAATAATAATGCCATGTTCCCTTTTCCTACTTTAAAACATCTTTAACGCTTGTTCCGTTAGAATAAATATCAGGTGACGTACACGACAGTTTTTAAAACATGAAATGAATAGTCAGTATTTCGTTTTGCCACAATTATTAAAAATTAAAATACACGACCACGTAACTTTTCCAATGTTGTATTAACTTTTTTAAGCAAAAACGTGACTTGAAGAAAATCTTAATTTTTATTTATTATATACGTCACCCCTACCACCTGCACATTACTTTTGGAGGATAAATTGTTTTACATAAAAATTATATGATCTAAAAATTCATTTAAAACTAATTAATTTTTGTTTCATATATAATGTTTTTCATAAGAGTACGTAAAATTGAAATTATTTCAAAATTGGCATTCATAACCACTGAAGTGATGAAAGAAAGACAAAATATGTTGTATATATCTATAGCAGCAAAACCTTAAAGTTAGCTCACCATGGTACAATCCAGCAAGCAAGTCAACAAGACACTATGTTGTTTTTCTTTTACCTCTCTCACACCCTCCAATTCATGTAATTGAATGGGGTCCCAAATTACACAATTGCTCAAGCAACTCTCACCAAAAGAAAACATTTCAGACCATAATGACCAAAACAAGACAAAGCTGAGAACTATACAGAACCATTAAATCGATGATCGAAGATCTCCACCTAATGTAAAATATTTTTGATTTTTACACTTATTTTTATATCCAACAAAACCAATTATGAATGACAAACCAATTCATAAGACATCGCCTGATGCCATGTGACTAGACGAAGTGCTGGTTTCCTCTGCTACATTCTTCTGTTTTAAGGAAGTAGAATCAGCTGGTAATCCAGATTCTGAAACATCACCAATATCAAGTGTCTCTGGAAGAGTTCCAGAAGATTCATCTCCCTCTAACTGTAACACGAAAACAGAAAAGCCTCAAAATTGATTTTCAACTTAATGGGTTTCGAAAGTGATCCATTGGTACTTGATCTGAATACTAAAAGTATCTCCACCTAATGAATTGCCTTTACATAATTAAATTATGATAATTCTAAATTCATTATACCAGAAACTGTTAAACTAACATCAATTGGCACAGTAGATTTTAGACATGACAACATCCATATCTGCAAGTAATATATAACATTTCAGTAATCCTGCTCCCTAAAACAAAAACGGAACAAGAAAGCGGATGCGGGGCGGCGGCGACTTGAAATCAAAGCACAATGTATGAAACTCCTTAAATTATTTATACATTTGGGAAGAAAACAGAAGAAAAAGCAAAAACTCCAAAACTATCAAAAACACAGTTAACAGGAACACGTGGAAGTTAAAAAAAAAAAAAAAAAAAAAAATAAAAAAAAAAAAAAAAAAAAAAAAAAAAAAAAAAAACAAAAAAAAAAAAAAAAAAAAAAAAAAAAAACAAAGAAAAGAAAAAAAAAAAAAAAAAAAAAACTTGACAGAAATCTCATATCGCTTTAGGCTTCCACAACCATAAGATGGAAACGTTTTCTGCTATCCATTGTCATCTGGAGAGACAAACTTCAGGAAGAACACGAATGGAAACAGAAAGGGGAATCAATTTATTATTTCATCAACACTTTATTACACATTTAACCCAAATTTCCAGTCCATTATCACAACATATTACCAGATTCAACATTTGCATAGCATGATATTTGACTACTCTTATATAATGAGGACAGAAAAAAGTTGTCAATTAATAAATTGAAAGAATAAAAATGAGGCACTGGATAAATCATCTAAACCCGAAAAACGAACAACTTAAAAACTATACCTCAAGTTGACTGAGCATGTCAATAGCAGCATCCAAGTCTCCACTGTTTACATTATAGACATCTACAAGGGACTGATAAGATATGCCAGGAAATGTAATCCTAAGATATTCCAAATCCATATCCAGTTCTTCGGCTAGCAGCTGATTTTCTGCCACCTCTACCACATTCTGAGATGATGAAGTGTAAGAACTTGAGGCAGGCTGGCTTTTTGTCGGAAAAGCATCAGGTTTAAATAGCCTTTCTGAACTAGCAATGATGAGTTGCTGGTCATTTGTTGCATCCTGACGAGTCTGAAACCAAACACTCCCATCATAATTCTTGGAATCTTTTTCTGTAAAAGTAGTTCTACCGTCTGCCCCCCTTTTAGAGAGAGGAACATATGAGGCTGCAAATGGATTCAAAGACGATGATTGCGGCTTCATTGAGTTGAATCAGATGTCGATAAACTAGTCTTGATATGGATCTTCCTTTCCCCACACATACAAGAGAAAGAAACAGTCAACACAAAAATAAAGTCAATCAAAAGGTTAAGGCATCTAAAAAATACAAAAGAATCCAAACCTATCTACAAACGCAAAAATTAAAGAGAAAAGGAAAAAAAAGACACACAAATAGAGTGGAGTATGATTACACATAGAGTAGAGTATGATTGAACGAGCTGTAAACAGCAAACTACAGAGCCTAAAACACAAGATATCAACGGGGATTCGATCATTAAATTTTATTGTAACCCTTCTAATAAGTGCATGTGCAAGTAACTAGATTCAATAAAATATGTTTCGTCATTCCTTGATCACTCATACAGAAATTCAGGACATCAGATCAAGAATTTAATCAAGAAGATCAAGAGCAAGTAAAAACAAAAGAAAAGCTTTAAATTTCACTTTTCAGTGATCCCTTTCCAAACACGATCAGGCTAAACTAAAACTTCAATCAAATTTCGAAACAATTTTACAGTCATGAAATTTGCAGCAATACATCGATCTAAGGAAGTACAGATTGGAACCCAATAACACCAAACGACACTTTGATCATTTAACCTTTTCATCAGCAACAGATGGTAACTAATAAAATTGTGATTCGAATTGCACAAAAAGCAAAAGAAAATGAAAAAATGGGAACAAACCAGTAAGAAGGAAATGAAGAAACCCTAATTCCGGAGATCGCTGTGATTGGAAAGGAGAGAAAACTACAACGAAACGATTGAGACAGAGAAGTTCAACTTTTTTTCTCTTCGCACAATTTGCGATTTCGATAGAAATCGAAATCAATCACTATATTTATATAATAACTATAAAATATAAATAAATAATTTATTGCAAACGAATAAATTAAGAAAAGAAAACGCTGACAACTTTTTTTATAGCTTTGTTTATTTGCATTAATATTTATTGACTAAAATATTATTTTATTTCTATTAAAAATTAATGATATATATATATAAAAGAAATGTATCTATAAGTAGACTCTTTTATTTTTTTTATTTTCATTCTTTTAATTACTATTTTTAAATTTAAAAATTATTTATAATAAAAAATTATTTTTTAGTTTTATTATTTTATAACTATTTTTTTACTTTAAAAAGTTACTCATGCTAAAGAATTATTTACTTTTTTATTATTTTAATAATTATTTTTTCAAATTTAAATAATTACTCGTAATATTATTTCACGATATTTTTTATAATACTTTTCATTAAAATAACTCAAATTTATTTTATTTACAGATATACATGTAATTATATATCTATAACTATTTATATGTTTTGTTATTCCAAATTTTCTAATAAGGTTATATCACACATCATATTTAATTTTGACATTTAAGTTATTTTGATAATTTAAAGTCAATCAATCATTTGTCATCAGATGAAAATTTATTAAAATAATAACATACAATTCACAAAACATAAACAAAATATACATTTTATGAAAAACAAATCTAAATAAATATATGAAAATAAAACATTTAACTACTTATATTGTTTTTTTAAAAATTAGCTAATTTATTAGTACAATTATTTTCTTTACGAAAAATATGAAAAATTTTGAAGTGTATATGTTTATAGAAATGCAAGTATCAAAACCATGACAAATTAAAGAAAAAACAATTTTTAACAAAAAACTTAATAATTTTAAAATTTAAATAATGTATAGGTATTTAAAATATATGTATACTACTTTTAAAATATAAATAATTTATAAATAAATAACTATATATAGCTTTTGTTTTTTCAATTTTATCTTTTTAATTACTAATTTTTAATTTTTAATAATTTATAGATATTTAAAAAAATGTGTATACGCCTATATTTATACTAGTATAATTATAATGAAAGGTTTCTTTTACTATATTCATTTTAAAGTAATATTTTATACCGTAAAATCACAAGAAATTATTCACAAAAAAATTATTAATAATTAAAGTTTGTAAAGAATTTTATATCAAGTTCTAATACTGAAAATGTAAAATAAAGATTTTAAATTAGGTTTAATTATGTCTTTGGTTTCCATTTTCATAACAAAATTTCAATTTGATCCCTCTATTTTTGTTATCTCAATTTGGTCATTGCTTTAGGAAATTTGATCTTAATTTAGTTATTTCCGTTAATGATACAGTAACAGCGTTAAATGGGGTATCATGTGTTAGTTCCTGGATTTTTTAAATTTTTTTTATTTTTTATTTAGTTTTTTGAATTTTTTTTAAAAAATAAAAAATTTGCCATGTGTCAAGTTGTCGTCGTGTCACGTGGTAGTGACAAAGTGTTGTGGCAGTGATAATGCCATGGTTCCTGTATTCTAATTTTTGTCTCAATTTAGTTTCTATTTTGTAAAAATAGTGCAATTTCGTCCCTCTCCAAATTGAAACAAAAATTAATTTTTATATAAATGTTATACAAATATTTTTATTAAATTTGATATTTTTATTCAAATTGATATTTTTATTATATATTTTTAACACAGCTAAGTTTATTTAAATTTGCGTTTCACATTCAACTTTACTTAAAATTGTTTTCAAATTTTAAATTTATGTGTTTTCGATTCTTACATGAACTAGTTAAAATAATTTTTATAATTTTTATAATTGTTATTTTTACACCAATTCAAACCTTTGTGTACAAATTATTGAACTTTACACATTTTAAAATTTACAATTATTTAAAATATAAATTCAAATAAAAAAACAATATTAAAGTACGATGTAATAAAATAATTAATATAATTTATGAATTTTTTTTCTATTAACATTATTTTCTATTAACAACTTTAAAACAATATTAAATAAAGTTCAACTTAAAATATTAATTAAATAAACTTAACTTTGTTAAAAATATTTACTTGAAATATCAAGTTTGATAGAAATATTTATGTACATTTATATAGAAATTAAATTTGATTTCAATTTGGAAAGGAATAAAGTTGCCCAACTTTTAAAAAAAATGGTGACTAAATTGAGACAAAAATTAAAATAAAGGAACCAAATTGAAAAAGTGGAAATGACACCTGACATATAAGTGATACATGTCATTGTCACTACCACGTGGCACAATAACAGCTTGACACATGACAAATTTTTTATTTTTTTTAAAAATTCAAAAAATTAAAATAAAATAAAAAAGTCAAAAAATTCAGGAACTGACACGTGACACTCCATTTAAAGGTGTTACTGTATCACTAACGGAAGAGACAAAATTAAGACAAAAAAAAAATAAAGGGACCAAATTATATTTTGCTACGAAAATGAGAACCAAAAACATGATTAAACCTTTAAATTACGTGTCCAAATTCTAAAATCTAAATCTATTAAAAATAAGTTTTAGTCTTATAATTACTCATGGTAAGTTTATCGTTTATTCTAGTGAATTTCAACAATTAAATAATATTGAACCATTTTTATAAATGATATAGGTTGAACTAGATCGAGTTTATATATTCTAGTGAATTGTGTTCACTTTTTAATTTTAAAAATAAATAAATATTTTTTTAAATTTTATTATCAAGATTTTTTTACTTATTTTGTAGATATTTTTTTATTAAAAATATTTATTTTAGCTTAAAGATAATTAATTTAAAATAAAAATTAAATAAATGAAATAGTTAAATCTAACAACTTAAAAGTTAAAAATGGTAAAATAATTGTTTTAATTTAAAAAAATGAGTATTTATTAAAAAATAAAATTGAGAATAGAAAAATGAAATATATATATATATATATATATATATATATATATATATATATATATAAGTATATATAAAAAAAAAAAAAAAAAAAATAGAAAAAAAAAAAAAATATATATATATATATATATATATATATATATATATATATATATAAATGAGTATTTATTAAAAAAGTAAAATTGAAAATAGAAAAATGAACAAAATATATATATATATATATATATATATATATTAATATTAGTGTACATTTTTATATTTTTAATTTTATTTTTTAATAAATAACTTTTTTTAAATTAAAAAATTATTTTTATCTTTGAGTTTCACATTATATCTAAGACATAAAATTATGATCTTTCTTGATTTTATTGATCATGTTAGTCTTCTTATAAGATAAAGACACTCACATGTTTGTGTCACCTTTTATTACACCATTCTTTGTTGTATTAAGATAACTTTCATTTTGATCCTTCATAGTTTGAAGTCGTTTTAATTAAAAATCTTCTCAATGTCAAAATTGGTAGTCATTTTTTAAGCCTTGCTCTTCTTGACTTTTATTTTTTTGGTTTAATTACTCGGATGATACCCACTTTGGGTGAAGTGTGTCAAATTGGTATACCGTCTTAAAAAAGTGTCAATTTGGTCTCCAAATAAGCTTAAGTGCATCAATCAAATCCATCCCGTTAGATTCTTAGAAACGGCGTTAAGATTGTGGTGATGTGGCAATGAAGAACAAATACGTGTCAATTACTAAAGAACATGTGTAAAAGAAAAATTGTACAGTGTTACATGTACAATGTATTAAGGAATTGAATGTGTTTATTTTGCCCGTTAGCTTCTTCTTCTTTTTCTTTTTCTTCTCCTTTTCATTTCTGGTTCAGACCTGAAGAGGTGGTGTTCTCATTTCTGGTTTGGACCTGAAGAGGTGGTCTTCGATCAATTGTCCAATGTCTCGCAGTGAGGGTTGTGTGTATTCTTCATGAGGTTCACAAAAGCATAGTGTCTCCCCCTGCTGTTTCATATAGGGGTCTGGGTGGAACACCAATATGCTATTGTGGGGAGGTTGTTGTGTTGAGAGTGGTTAAAACAGTTACGAATTGTGAAAAGTAATTTTTGGGTTTCCCTAACTACAAGGTATGATTTATGGTGTTAATTTTTGGTTTCCATAATCCGCATTTATGGAAAGCAATTTGTGGGTTGCCCTAACAAATTTCTTCTTGTGTTTGTTTCATTTTCTGTAAACAATGAAGTGGTGGCAATTAAGAATCTAAAGGATGCAATTATTTCAAGTGGTTCAATGAAGATAATGGGGATGAAAGGGATGCTACCATAGGGTGACAAAGGAGAAAGATCTATACTTTGAAAAAATCCCTTATGGTGTATGAAAAATGGGTTAAATTTTTAACAGGGGTTATATGGTTTTTGGGTTTCATTAATGTAATATTAGTTTATAAGTTGTACAAAATTTGTTGACATCTTGTAAAAGTGGATGCAGTAGTGGTTTGGAAACTATGTATTTGGTTTATGTTTTTGTAATGTATTTTTATTATGGAATGAATTTAGAGTCTGTAACTTTTTTTTGAAGTAAATTTATGGAATAAATGAACATTTTAAGTAAATTTGGTAATGAAGTATTACATGGACCTGGTAACCAAAATATTTGGTACGCAATATAAGGTTGATAATAAACACATCATGATGTAGTAATATATTGGTTGATTCATTCAAGTCAATTTGTGCAGAATAAGACAACATCACATTAATCCAAAATGCATCTCAATATTGTTCTTCAAAACAAAAAAGTTGCTAATTAAAGTGGATACTCAATCGATGTTCAAAAGACATAAAAGGCTAACCAAAATGATCTCCTAAGCATTTAAATACATAACAAGCTTCTTCCAAAATATCCCACAATCCAACAGGATATGAAGTACAAAATGACATGATATAAAGTCTTCATGTATTCAATATTGGGCCACTCTTGTATGACAATTTCTCTCTATAGATGGATGTTAATTGACTGAGTTTGATGGGCTATAGTAGTCTGGCTTGTTTGTGTGGGAAGAGTTTGATTTTGTGGTTCATGTGGCATGGTTGACTGAGTCAAAGTAATCTAACTTGGCTTTGTAACTTGATTAGGCTAACTTTGCTCAAATGCTCCAGATGGGTGTTTTGGCTGACTTCCTTGAGGATCTTGACCTGTTGGGGTTCCTTGGTGTGTCTTAGACGAAGCAGGTTATTGTGGTGCAGGAGGAGCATGTGGGCAATTAGTTCTCTGTGTCCTACTTGTCTACATATCCCACATTTTTTACGTGTTCCACCTTGCCTCAGTTGAGTGTCGTCCTTCTTCAATTCCCATGACTTCAGTCTTTGTTTCTTTTTCGGTCTTCCTGGCAAGACCCTCTTAGTAGGAGGCAAAACATCACAGGCAAAAGTCATTTCCCATAGATGAAGACCATTGACAGGGTATATCAATGACAAATATGTCTCTTCATAAGTTGAGCTAAGAAACCAATGTGGAAGGAAGTCTTCAGCATTCAAATTTTAAAATCTGATTGCAGTGAATGCGTGACAACAGAGAATTGTTGTTATGGTCCACTTTCTGCAGCTGCATTCTTGTTTATCTATGTCAACCACAAATGTGTCTCCAATCATTGACCTATGGTTGACCTCAAACAATCTTTGCCCTGACCAACTATTATCAATGAAAGCACACAAAGTCAATTTATATTGTAACCCACATATATCCTTAGCAAAATAATTGTATTTATAAGTAAACCATATTTATAACAGTAGTATTACCTTGGAAGCCAATGTTTAGTATTTTCGGCCTCCTTTTCCATTCTTTTCTTAATTCTTGGGCAAATGGAACCTTAATATGTACTTATCTTCTTTCTATTGCTTGCCCATCTCTTCATAAGGTAAATCCGAATTTCTTCCATCATGGTTATGATTGGCTTGCTCCTTGCATCAAGTATTGTACTATTGAACCCCTCAGACATATTATTCACCAGGGTGTCCTTTTTTTGACTTTGTAATAGCAATTCCACTATTATAGTATAGTATTTTTAGCGAATAATACAAAAAAAAGAATAGAATAAAAAATTTGAAAAAATAATGAAATAGTTCCTTCATATTTATAGAGATAGGAGACAA
>Ga0099822_1003355_pt1 | contig 20495 bp, 22 predicted proteins | sample CowpeawhiteBW_FD_76839 | JGI IMG/M metagenome (GOLD analysis project Ga0099822, IMG submission 76839) | Root nodule microbial communities of legume samples collected from California USA - Cow pea white BW | ecosystem: Host-associated > Plants > Roots > Nodule | place: USA: California | collected...
TATTTGTATGAATTTATTTATTTTAAATACTTTTAAGCTATATAATTTTATGGACCGGTTTGAATTAAGATATTATTTATATAAAATTTGTTTTCATGTAAAGTAAACTCTTACGAGTTTACGATTCGAGTTTACGATTCGAGTTTACTGGACTCTCACGAGTTTACGTAAACTCTCGAGTTTGACAACCTTGGGTATTAATAAAATAGTATAAGAAATATATTAGCATAAATTTATAAGCTAAAAACTAGAAATGAAAGATAATTTTATAGGTTCTTAACATTCAAAGTATAGATGAAAATTCAAATCAAATATATCATAATGTTTACGTCTAAGTTTCAACAATACACAACAATGTCTATTAAGAATGGCCAGTTTGCATTTTGTATGCGGGCAGCTCCTTCATCTGCTCCTTTTCCCATCACCTCTCTATGTGATGCCGACTGGCTTCTGATGTTGATGACCGCAAATCCATCTCTGGCTCTGCTATCTTTTTTGGTGCTAACCTCATTTTCTGGTGGTCCCGCAAGCAACGTGTCATTACCGTTCCAGCACTAAAGCTGAATATTGCAGTTTAGCCCACGCCTCTGCTGAACTTACTTGGATTCAGGCTCTTCTCACTGAACTTCACATACCAAGTGTTGACCAATGGGTTGATGTTCTCACCAAGCCACTTTCTACCACTCGTTTTCTCCAACTGCACCACAAACTCAATGTGATGGACTTTCGGAATCTCACTCCCTCACCTTGAGTTTGAGGGGGGCTATTAGTGTTGTTGTATTTTATTTATTTATCAGAGTTTCGTACAATAGTTTGTTTGTCTTCTAATTCTGTGTTTTATTTTATTTTATTTTCAGTATATTTTAATTACATGAAGTTATTGTAATCTGTAACTGTATTTAACTTCCCTTCCTCAAACTGCCGTTACAAGAAGTTATTTTGTGTATTTGCACTGCACGTACAAAAAACATTGATGCTGTATATTTTCAATTGAGTTTAATGTAATTTTAATTTACTGATTCAGTCACACAATTCTGCCTCTTTGTTTCAACACTGTCGCATGACAGTCTATGTTTATTTCCTTTTCTATGACGGGTGATGATGAAACTGGAATTTGACTACTCAAAGAGCACCTTTCATAGCAATTTCATACTAAAGATTTGAGCCTTCTAAAATATTTCTTAGGCATTGAAGTTCCTCAATCTACTTCTGGAATTGTCATTAATTAACATAAATATGTCATGGACATTCTTACTGAAATTGCTATGCTTGACTATCGTCCTTGTGATGCTCCTATGAATCCCAATATCAAGATTCTTCCGGGTCAAGGGGAGTCATTGAAAGACCCGGAAAGATATCATTGTTTGGTAAGCAAACTGATAGGTCTATGATAGCAAAATCAATTCAAAATAGAACAGAAAATGATAGTGTATGGAAACTGTATTATTGAATATGTGAAAATGAGCAAACCAAGTGCAAGACAGTATAGTATCTTTCAAGAGTCTATGACTCCTCCAGAGAGACCACTCTCCTTACCCTATTTCATAACAAACTCTCCGTACCTCCCTCTCTCTTTCTTTCCCTTTCAAATGCTTGTATTCTTTTTCCACGTCATTACCCTTCCTAACTAATTAATATTCTTTGGGCTTGTTTTCTTCCTCATAGAGTAAACCTTCCATATTTTGGGCCTTCCTCTAACACGGTCTTCTTCACTATCTTTTTCGTGTTGTACCAGCCCCTCCTCAAGTGTTCTATCACAAACTCAACTATTTCACCTTCATAAGACCCGACATCACTTTCGTGGTTAGTGTGATAAGCCAATTTCTAAATGCTCCTTGTGATAGCCATTGGGATGTTGTGACACGTATTCTTCGATATATAAAAAAGGCTCTAAGACAAGGATTATTGTATGAAGACAAAGGCAGTACTAAGATCACTTGTTACTCTGATGCGGATTGGGCAAGATCAACATCAGATAAGAGATCCACTTCTGGGTACTGTGTTCTTATCAGAAGAAACCTTATCTCATGAAGAATCAAAAACCAAAATATAGTTGTCAGATCTAGTGCAGAAGCAGAAAATAATGTTATGGCAGCAGCCACTTGTGAGCTTACGTGGCTCAGGCAACTACTAATACAACTGAAAATAGTGGACATCCATGAAACAAAGCTTATTTATGACAATCAAACTGCACTTCACACTGCATCAAATCTTATCTTCCATGAAAGAACCAAACACATTGAAATTTATTCTCACTTTATTAGAGAAAAGGTGGTCTCTGGAGAAATCAATATTGATTTTGTCAACTCTAGCAATCAATTGGCTGACATATTCACCAAGTCTCTTAGAGGCCCTCGGATTGAGTATATCTGTAACAAGTTTTGTGCATATGACATATATGCTCCAGCTTGAGGGAGGGTGTTAGAATATAATCAACTGTTACAGATTTCTAAGAATTCAACCATTACATAATCTCGAAAATTAGTATGATGGATTCCTAATTATTAGGTGTCTTTATTACAATTGATTTTATTCAATAGTATACATACATATTGTGTGGTCTGCATTAGACACACAATACATTTAGAACATATAAGATTCCATATATATGTTGATGATATTGTGGGATCCTTGAGCTCAAGCCTAATCTCAAAAGTCAATTTCAAACTACAGACTTTAACCACTCAAGTACTTCCTCGACATTGAAGTAGGTCAATCATTGACAACCACTTAAATTATTGTATATCTTCTTCATTATCAATAAGAGTACTTAATGATTCAGTTATTTATTTAAATCTCATAGCTTGTCTTTCTCACCATTAACTGAACTAAATAAATAAGCTTAACTTAAGCCGGTTTAAGTAATTTCAAGGTTGCTTTTATTCAAAACAAGTTATTTTTTGCATCAATTTACAAGGGAGCGGGAAGAACTTAAAAATTGATAAAGAAAGTTATTGTGAAACCCTAGAAAATGGCATTGTAGAAGTGATAGTGGTTTAAAAATAGTGAGGCTCGATTATTTTAATATTAAAAGGTTTTAGTATAAATAGAATTGTTATAAGAGTTTCATTATTTTAAAACACACCATCTCTTTAGAAACTACTTTTCTAAAGTTCGCTTACTTCTCTCTAGGAGTTCTGTCTCTGTGGTCGTCTGATTGAAGAACCGAGACTGTAGGATTGGACCTCTCGGCGAGCTCTTCAAGTTGGACCGATCAGTATCTTCGCTCGTGTATGTTGAGTTTTCCGCCCTCTTTTTGGTCTAATTATGTTTTTTGTCACATGTGAATCATCTTCCGCTTGCATGCATCATTTTAATCATCAGTATGAGTCTTTCTTGATCAGTAATCATAATGGTAGGTCCTGATCGTTTTTGTGATGTTTATATGTGTAGATAGAGCATCATGTGGAGTTAGATGCGTTTTGTTTTTTTTTGAGTGGTTTGGGTCTACAGAGTCGCTTTGTCAGGTAAGGGAAACTAATAGCTTTTAGAGTGAGTAAGTCATATCTTGTATGATAGTGAAATATCTTATATGCTATGATAAATTATTGATGTTTGTGATTGTGGTAAGTTGATCTTTTAAATGATTGAATTGAAATTGATTGTATTGTTTGAATTGGAGGTATTTGAAAAAGATGGAGTTGTTGGATCATGGATCTAATTGGTGCTACCTACTATAATTTAAAACTCTTTTTGACCACTGCCTATAGTAGAAGTACCAATTTGAGTATTGAAACAGGTCCAGATTGATCAAAAAAGCCTTAATTTGTGATTGTTGATATCTAATACAGCGCTAAGCCTCACCATGGCAGCGCTGAGCGCTGGCTTTTGATGAGCCGATCAGCGTTGGACGCTACATTCTGGCACTAAGCGCTACTCTGTTTTCAGCACTGCGTCTTATTGGTAAAATGAAGATTCCCACTTCGTTAACCGTTGGATTAAGCTGAAATTTTGACAGCTGATTCTAGGCACTCATTTTGACTGGTGGGATCTTTCTTTTGATGTTTGTGGTTAGAGAAATGGTTTTCACCGTTTGCATGTATTTCATGTATAGTGCCAATTACTCTGTTTGTTTTTGCTGTTTTGGTTATTTGGATGTTCTATGTATACTTGAATTGGATTCTATAGTCCTTATTGCTATGAATTGAGATAAAAAAATTATTGTGGGTATATAAGATGTTAATTGGTATGAAATTTTGTGAGCATGCAAATTTATGATGTTTAAGGAATTTCAAGGAGAAGTTCTATATGGTGGTATTTTAGTGTACGCAATGACATAAGGACTTGGTATTGGTTGGTATCCTAACGCTCTAATAATCATTAATACTCAAATAGAGTAGAATGAATTATGTCGTGAGGAGTAGCAGGAGGTCCTAGTCACTGGACTTGATCAAGTCCTAGGCGTGAAGGGGATTTACCTTGTGGTTGGTTGGTTGATAACCTCTTGAGGCCAAACTTTGCAGAGTTTGGGAACCACACACAGGTGCAAGCCACCAAGAGATTCGATGTTACTTGCTTGTATCCAAATAATTGAGTTTAGTGTCAATTGTATCTTTGTTTATATGTATGCCTATGTGTGTTATGTTGGTAAAGTGAGTTAAGTTTTCATATGAATATTTCCTTGTTTACATTGGCTTACCCTTCTTTTGTGTTTTTGTGTTGTTTGTCTTTCTTTTGCGATGATCACCTACTCGGTGGGAGCAGATGTGGTTGCAGTGTCAAAGACACCTTTAGAGGTTGAAGAGTCATCTTTTAAGTTGATAAAAGGTTTCAGTGGGAGTTGTTGTAAGTGAGTAGTCTGTGCTTAGAATTAGAATTGGTCTTTTAGAGTTGGTTTGTATAAACGTTATACTTTTATAGTCCTATCTATTCTAGGACTGTATTAATATATTTTATACATTGGATCTTCTATTTTGACTACTATAGTGAAACAATCCTATTTTATTAGTTTTTTTTTTTTTAAGCTGGTAAAATTGGGATGTGAGGATGTTACAGTTATCACCTCCCAATTTTGCAAGAATAGATAGAATGAGAAAAAAGAATCTTCATGTAATATCATACCCGAGGCGCCTGTGCACCCATCTCTTGGAATGCCCTTGGATTCTGCAAAAATGCCACAACTTCATTGATTTCCTCTTTCATAGACTCGACGCTAGCAAAGTTCTTCAATGGTATTGGCGGTTTCTTCACTCTCTGCATAACAGCTATAAGTTTCAGTTGTTTCCTTGATGAGAGTATTATCCAGTAATAAATCAGAGAATAAAAAGTTGTCAAGTTTTAACCTTCATCTGTTCAAATGCGGTCTTTATGGGATCAAAGCCATCCTTCCTCCTCTGCTTGATTTTTTTCAATTTTTGACCAATGTAATACTTCTGCAAGACAGCCAAAAACAGAGAAATAATACTTAGTTAAACCTTGCACCATGGTAACATAAATTTGTGTACTGGTCCTCATTCCATCTAATACATGTACATTAATGAAACTGACAACTACAAACTATACTGCCTTTGGCCCACCCAGTTTTTATTTTTTAGGTGTGTCTAGAACAAGAAAAATTATTACCATATTTGATGATCTAACAACCACATGTTTTCCACATTAGAACCTTACTAAAATGAAATTTCTAAAGAACCAACTCTCCAAAAAGCTTAAGCTGTAACATGCCCCGTCGCACAAGAGTTCATTTGAATTAAAGTGCGAACAACTAAGTCTAATTTTACCTTCTGAAACTATAATTGAATAGATAAAGGTAACCTAGATCAAAATCACTTGGTGTGTGTGTATGTGTGTATTCGTGTTCTGAGAAAAAATACAAAAGGGGTAAAAACCACACCCCACGAGGACCCTATAGAATGAGATGCAACAAAGATCAGATTTTATAAAGTTGTACAATAGATAACAAAAGAGCTTTTTTCCTGACATGTGAAGAACCTATGATTCTTTATTGTGTGTACATGAGAAAGAATAAGAAAAAGAGGAATGACCATGTATGGCATGAATGATAGCAGCGGGTTCTGTGACTAACTTTACCAAATGGCAAAGTTAGAGAGGGACTGGAAGGAAATATTCATTCTGCTCTGGACTGCATGGGGGGATATAAGTTTGGGAAGATGTGTGAAAAGTGGAGAGCAATTGGGAAATAAACTTTTGGGAGAGGGATAGATCACTTGAATACCTAGTAAATAATTTTTTTATCAGTCCACTCAGCAAAATTGAAACAGACTCCAAAATGATAGTGGCTTCTGCAGTACTTTTTAAGACTTTCATTTTCCACAGAAAGTGATCGGTTTCAATAGAGTATAATATTAGTGCAACATAATATGAATCCACATTACAGCATAAACTTGGAATTAGTGATAGACACATAAACTAGGAGCAGGGTTTTGGGGATTCTCCAAACAGTGATAAGATAACCATCAGAAAATTATGCACAAATCTATAGCATACACAAGATGCAAGAACAAACTTATACCACTCGCCGCAACTTCCGCCGATTTGGGTTTCTTCGCAAAGGCCCAAACCCAAGAAGTCTAGGAAGTTTTCTCCTCATAAATTTGACCACATGAAACAAAACAAAACCATATATAGCAGCTCTGACCAAAAACTTAAAAGACCATGAACTTTCTCCATCCTCGACTGCTGGTTGTCTGGATTTAAAATTTGATTCTGCCTCTGATTGCCATTTCAAGTACCATGTGGTGTCAACTGTCTGGTATATTTCCTCCGGCCAAGCCATTCCCAATTGTATCCTCACCTGTAACATAATGACAACAAAGGCTTAAATTTATTAGTTAAAACTGATAACCTCAATTGCAAACGACAAGCACTGAGTTCAACAATACCGGGTATGGGACTAAAAATTCTACAATAGGAAACACCATCAGCACCATTATGTCATCAGTGGTATCCTTAATTTGGGTAAAGGTCCAATTTTTCGCTTGTGTGACAACTCTAGAATTCCACAAGCCACTAACAATCCCATTACACACTCTTAATATCAAGAGAAGCTGTTGGCGGATATTCAATTCAGAGAAAGGAATCCACATGAGATGAACCGCTGTTGGAATACCACATGCAAGCATTTTCATATACAGCCCATCAAATCCCCCCAAATCTTCAAAAACCATTTCAAATTCCTGAAAAAAGAAAGCATATTTAATAATCACCATACAAGAAATAAAGCCAAAAAAACATAACAATAAGAAATAGAATATATACAATAATTACCCTTATGTCTACATAAAATTGTTTGTCCTCCCCCTTTAATACGATATACATGGCACCCCAATCATGCCTAATGCGAACATACTCTATTAGCCTTTTTGAGACAGCATAAGGAACAGCCACAGGATCCATCTCCCATCTTTTCTTCTCTTCATTATACCAAGTCCTTGAAACTACTCTGTCACGGTCCAAAAGAATCCGTTCCTGCAATGGAGAAGTAGGAAGTAGGAACTAGGAACTAGTTAATGCCGGATGACAATCAAGCGTTTTCCCACTTAATGCCTAATAACAAAAGGCCAACAAAAAGTTCAAATCCAACATCTTGCACAAAATTACATGAACAATAACGTATCCATCAATAACACCTCACAAAAATACACACTTCTGCTTTATGTTACTATGTTGATATGACTAGAGAAAAAGTCACATGAAAAGAACCACTGCAACATAGAAGATAATTATTAAACAAGTTGATCTTCAAACTGCAAATCATTCATTCTTTTAGCTTGCCCTTTTGCAATTAGATTATGGACTTAGCTTCAAAAAGTATCACGGATCAGCAGCTGGACACTTCAACAATTAAGACAATTATACAACCCAATAGGAATTCGAGTAATTTGGTGGTAGCAATGATGCTATTTGTTGTTACTCATACAGCGTCAGAAATTTAAAATAGCACTAACAAGAATAAATTTGAGGGGCTTCAAATACAGTACCAACATATTAAGAATAAATATTGCACTGCTGTAAATCCTTCTGGATCAATAGCAGCAGGTAATTTGAAATCTAACATAGTTGAGTTTAAAATTCTTAAGGCTTTTGCTATTACTTGCATGTCAAGGAAAGTAGATAACGGTCTCCTCTAGATGCAGGTTGGATCAAATGTAATACATATGGAGCTTAAACTAGTAATGGCAAGAAAGCACCATGTGAAATTTTACAAATTCAAAAGGTGAGAACGTGGGTTGTTTTGCGAAATTTATACTATCAAATTAAGCTTTTGATGGGTATTATTCAAGCTATTGATATTGTAATTCAAAAAGGTTGGAGAGTTCTTTGGATGCAGAAGGATTCATTGATTACTATGAAAGCTTTGTCTAATAGTTCATTAGTTAATTGGAAATTAATGAATAGACGGAATAATGTTTTGAAGTCTATTAAGGGTGGGAAGTTTAGATTTTCACACATTTTTAGAGAGAGAAATAGGTGTGCAAATAGGTTATGTTAGAAGACTCACATCGACTAAAGATAAGTCCAATTTACAGTATATAAGTGGATGCAAACCTCATCTACGAACCAATTTGTGAGGTTGAGTTAGACTTAAATTCCACTTCTTAACAAGTTAACTGCTTATGGTCCCAGAACTTTAGTTTTTACTTGGTGGGATGGAGTGCCCCCTTGTTTTGTCATCAATTCTTTTAGTGATAGTGGTCTCCCACATTACAAATTTTTATAGTTCGCGTCTCAATTTGAGATGTTCAATCCCATTCAATTGAATTAGAAGTATTTATCTGAGTTTTGAAAACGAGTTTAAAGCAATTCACTTAAAATTATTTCATAATAAATTATTTTAACTTAAAAAGAAAAAAAAAACCTAAAATATTGGTCCTTTTCTTTTTATTCTACATATAACATAGTTTTATCAATAAATATTCATGAATACTATTCAAATTGTAATTTAAGCACGATTATATTTATTTTAATTTTTAAATATTTTTTAATTGTTGGGAACCTATAAATTTATGTTTTATTTTAGCTTTTAGCATCATTATGATGCTATATTTTCTAATCTTACTGTGTATATTATTTCACTATGATAATAATTTCATTAATATTTATCCAACTCCATTTCTACCTAGGTTGAACCATTGAACCATGATTGTGCCTTGACTCGTTCAATAACTTGTCTGATTTTAGAAACATTGGTATTTATGATACACGTCTGTTTCTACAATTCCAGTGAATAATTCAAAGAAGATACAAAAACAATTAACCCTTAGTATTATTGACATTTGGAGTGAACTTTCACATGTTGCTATCCTAAAATAATGTATGCCATCATGATAGGTCCATTTTACTATCTAAGTTACCAGATAAAAAACTGAAATTGGCAAGCATGCATAATACACATATTGATGGGATTACAGAGTCTAATAATCCATCTATATGGAAGGTACACTCTATGAGGAGGCATAGGATGTAGAAATCAGATCGTGTGGTTGTTCTTTAGGACAGTTATGGCTTTAGTTATGCAGGATGGTAGTGTAATAGCTACATTTAACTCTGCCAGACAGTTATCCAGCAGTTTTGTCTAATGCAGTGTAATTATGTAGCAGTTATGTATCCTAATATATGGTGAGTAGGATCACAAGGCAGTGTAGTTTGGAAAGGGTGAACTTTTGTAGGAGTTTCTCAACCATGGGACATAATTTTTGCTATAGTTTCTGTAACTCTGTGTCCAATAATAACAAACATCACTTTATTTGGTATTTTATTGCAACAATAAAGAAATACAATGAAAAAGTGAAATGGGAGCTCCGAACCTGTCTTTCGGCCACATATTGTCTGCCAAATTCAGCATCTTTTATCAAACTCTGTTTTAAATTTGCCTTAGCTTCTTCACGCCATTTCTTCCAACCATGGTATAGATGGAGACCAACAGCTTTGGGAAGCACAACCTCCTTATTTCCAAACATCCACTTTAACTCAACTTCAGGAAAGCCCTTGAGCACGTCTTCGTGTGGTGAGTAAATAATATTACGCTTTTCCTTGCCGAACTTCTTCATTTTTTTTCTTATCTGAGCCTCTAAATTCCTTTGCTTCTCCCTCGAATCTTTAAGAACTCTTTTCAAACGCTGCGCAAAATTAATAGACTCTTGATGAAAGAATGGCCCAAGATCTTCAACATCCAAAATGCTAGGAAGAATTATTTGTTCAGCATGTTTTCTATGTACAGTTTCCAAATCTTTTTGAATGACAGATTTTGAGAGCCTGGTAACTGGGCCAGTAGGCAAACTGCAACCACATGACAAGATGTTTGCATAATGACATACAAATTCAATGGTATTATGCTAAAACTAACTCACATGACAGACAATTGATAAAACTTTAACAATGAGAAGAAGAAAATTTATTCAATTGCATTGATATTAAACCAGTACAAGAAAGTGTATTATATAAAAATCAACAACCCTATAATAACAGTAATTAATATAAACTCTTTCTATCCTTATAGTAATTAATAACTACAGTAATTGATAATATCTCTCATAACTCAACATTCCCCCTCAAGCAAGTCAATGAATATTTATCCTTCAAGATTGCATATAACATCATGAAACCATTTTGTAAGAAGCCTTTTTGTAAACAAATATGTCAATTGGATTCTGGATTCGACTTGTTTATTAATTATCAGGAATCATTATCCTTTCTTAAATAAGAAGTAAAGAATGTTATTGCATCACTATACAAGTTGCAATCTTAACCTGGTTAACACTCCAACTTGAGCCGATCATATGAGATAATTATCTAGTTTTTCTTTTATAAAAAGTTAGTCTATCTCTATGTGCTTAGTCCAATCATGTTAACTAAGATTGTGAGAAATACTAATAGTTGATTTATTATCACAAAAGAGTCATAGCTTCTTCACATTTCACTTTAAGGTCATTCAAAACAATTTTCAACCACAACAATTCGCACACCCCTCGAGTCGTAGCTCCAAATTCAACCTCCATAGTGGACCTCGCAACTACATGTTTTTTGATTCTCCAAGTCATCAAGTTTCCACCCAAGAACATGGTATACCTTGAGATGCATCTCCTACCAGTGACAAACTCAGCATAGCCAGCTTCAATTTACATTTCCAGAGTTAATTTCCCGTCCTTCTCAAACAAGTCTTCAAATATTGAAATATTCAACTCAAAGTCAGTAAATCCTCTCTTGGATCATGCACGAATTGCTTGACCACACGCACAACATAAGCTATGTAAAGCCTAGTGTAGACTAAGTAAACAAGCTTCCCTAAAAGTATATGGTTTTGTTGTATAGGAGCTCTGATGGCTCACAATCAATCTTACTGATTTCCCTAGGGTCTGATCATATTTCCTATAGGAGATAAAGATGTCCCTTTTTGAGTAGGTAACTTCTATCTCAAGTAAGTACTTCAATATTTTTAGATCTTTCATCTCAAACTGGATACCAAACTTTTCTTTCAAGATCAATTTTTCATGTCCATCATCCTTGCAACAATCACGTCACCTACATAAACCAATAGAAGAGTAAGTTCCCCTGTTAAGAAATGTTTGATAAACAGTGGAAGGTAACCTTTGCTTTGTTAGTATCCCAAGGAAATCATAGACTAAGTCTCCCAAATCAAGCATGGGGTGATTGTTTGAGTCCGTACAAGGTTTTCTTCAACATGCACACTTTATTCCTCTCTCCAATAGACTTAAAACTAGGTGGAATCTCCATGTAGACTTCCTCCTCTAGATGCTCGTGCAAAAATACATTTTCTATAATTCATAATGTTGCAGCTCCCAACCAAAATGTGTAGCTAATAAAAGGAGAATCAAATATATCCTCATTATCCATGTCGTAGGTCCAGTATATCCTTATGTAACTAACCTAACTTTGCAACAATCAAGTGTGCCATTAGATTGATACTTCATGATGTAGATTCACCTGCATCCTACACCATTTTTATCATGTGACCCGTCAGCAATCTCCCAAGTCTGATTATTTTTTACATGTCCATTTGTTCACTCATGGCTTGAACCCAATTCTCAACCTTCAACGCCTCTTGCATTGATGTGTGAACTCCAATTGCGTTTATAGCAAAGAGCAAATTAGAGTGTTGCCCACAAAGGTACCTATGGACACAAATAGAAAAATAGAAAATGTGGTACAAATCCATTTTCCTTTCCTCAAGGCAATAAGCTATCAAGGTTAGGCTCAAAGTTATTATTCAAGGAATTTTCTAAAGGCTATGAACACTTACCTTCAACATTAGACCATTGGAGTTATACTTGGATCAAGTTAGATTCCTTTTGTTTCCTCTCGTAATAAGCATAGAAGAGACTCCCACAACCACTAATACTTGGCGTTCATTCTGAGGGAGGAACACATTTGTCCTTAATAGAAGCATCTTTGTGAGGTGTACAAGTGTAGTATCAATATGATAAGATTTTTGCACAATGAAAACTCAAGTGGCTCAAACAACTAAGCTTATATGTAAGGGTGATCATGGATTGGATTTGGAATGATCCAATCCACATTCATTTTAGATCAAAATAATTGGTCATTGCTGACTCGGCCAAATACGGCGAAATTCGGGCTACGGCCGACTCAGTCAAATTTTGAGTAAGACCAACTCAACTGATTCAGCTGAATTTTGGTTGCGGCCGACTCGGCTGAATACTGCCAAATTTTGGTCGCGACCGGCTTGGTCAAAATGACCAAATTTTGTCCAGGGCCGACCCGACCGAATACTGTCAAATTTGGGCCAAGGCCGACACCACAATTTCTGTCAAAGCTGACTTTATTAAAATCGACTGAATTTCAGCGATAGCCAACTAGGTTGAATATGACCAAATTTTGGTCACGGCCGACTCAGCCTAATATGACCAAATTTCGTTCGAGGCAGACTCAGCCCAATGCATTCAAATTTGGGTCGGGGTTGAATCGGCCGATTTCAGCCAAAATTGGTTCAGGGCCTACTGGCCAAATTTTGACTGGGGTCGACTAAACTGAATTCCGGGGAATACGGCCAAATTTGAACTAATCCATCTTGACCTTCATCCTAACCTACAGCATAACCCAACTAAAAATTTAGATTGAAAATTATGATTGGATTTTTTGGATTATCCATATTTGAAAATCTGGATTGAGAGAATGGATATCCAATCCATAAAATACATAAAATGTAAATCAAATTGAAATCTAGATCCAATAAAATGGATTTTAAAAGGATTGGATTTTTAATAAAATGGATCTTAAATGGATTGGATCAGAGCAAAACTGAATCGGATCAAGAAAAATTGATTTTTTGCCCATCCCTATATAGAATTCTTTCACTAAAGCTCAGCATGCATGTCAAAAGATTTTGTTTCTTGAAAAGCAACATCCACATAGGTATAAACTTTTCAACTTAAAGGATGGTCAAAGTTATATCATTTTTAGTGACATGAAATGACAGATGTCCAGGATGATGATGTAGAAAACAAATTCGAAAGAGTAAGATGTAGCACAACACTAAATACAGGAGAAAGTCCCTTCTTCCTGACATTAGTTCCCAAGCCTTGGAGATAATATAACCTTCCTAGTTCCTTTCAATCATCCCTCAAGCATGATCACAAAAATAAACACAATGAAGGAAAGAATGTTACTTGATAGTTTAGATGATGAGTGAGTTCGTCAATAGAAAGAAGGCTATCAAAAAGCTTTGGAACATGAAGGATATATTAAGGGTAAGAGATGGTAGATGAGACACAGTGTCATGTCTAGGTATTGGGACATGAAATCAATTAGCAATAGTAGTGTAGTTACCAAAAAAGAGAAACATGAAGATAGGAAAATAAAGAGTCATATGGCTATTAACACCAAATTCGACAATTTAAGAGTGCTCAAATACAGTTTTTTAAACATTAAAAGAAAAATTGGAATTATTACTAGCATGATTAGAGAGCAAGTATGAAAGAGGGCTCGGCTCTTTGAGATAATACATCATTCTTCAGTTATTCAATTTTAGCTTGAAGGGAAGGCACTCCTTCAACTAACAAAGAGAAAGAAGTCTTTCTAGAACCTTCAAAATTAGAAATTGCCTTCATCAGTGACTTGCCCTTCAATGATGAATGAGAACCTTCTATTTTCCATGTAGCTTGAAGGAAGTCTCCTTGACATGCCAAGATTTCTTCCAATGAGAGCATCAACCGTCCTCCTTGCCTCTTGTGTTCAGCTTCACATTCCTAGGGATTTAGGTCCTAGGTTTGGAAGCCTTCCCATAAAGCAAGGCAATTCCTTAACCGAGCAGTTCATTAGTCATGACAATTCTCCAAGTCTCATCACCTAAACAATGTCCTTCCTTGCCAAGAATCTTTGTCCTAACAAGGTCATATTCGAGATTCAATCCTAACAAGAACTTAAAAATATGAGAACATTCAACAAACTAAGCCAAAGTACAAACATATTTAAAGTTTCAAATTTTGATACTATTCCAATTTTATCCATAACCCCTTCAAGATTCTATAATAGTTTGCAATAAAGAGAGCACCTTGTTTCACATTGAAGATTTGACCATCTAAGTCATAACAAGTATAGATATCTTGCCTCATAGAGTAAGTATCTAAAAGCTTATCCCAAATGTCTCCGGCACAAATGTAGAACATGTAGTTTGGACTAATCTTTGTGGGCATGGAACCCTATTGCCATGTTATGATGCATTAGTCATCATTGTCTCAAGTTGGAAAATAATGATTATTCTAGGATATGACCTCTCCTTCGATACGATTAAGCATCCCCATACCCTTCAATGTGCTCCTAATGAAGACGGCCATTAGAGGTAGTCCATTGAGATGATTATCTTCAAGTAGATGCAGAAGATCAACATTACTTTTAAAGGATGAACTAATTGTCATGCCAGAAGATTAATACATACACACACACACGCATACATGTGTATGTGTGTATATATATATATATATAAAAGAAAAAACAGGAACCTAATAAATCAGGAGCCTAAAAAGAAAGAACAACTCACAAGAAAATGAAAAGTAACAGCCACGAGAACAATGGTGTCAATTGTGGCGTAATCAATAGCATGAACAAAGACGAGGCACTCAAATCAAGTCAAATAGACTAATCAGAGGCAGATCAGAAACCACCATCCCAAGGTAACTTTGACAACATAAAGAAGGGCAAGAACAGCAGTTGAATGTGCCCTCACGCACCATCAAATAGTGGCACGTGAAACTAGCATGCACAGGAAAAGGATGTGCGTGACTGGGCATGGGACGTCCTCCAACTATGCAGCTCAGGAACAAGCCAATTAGGGGAAGATGAACCTCTTGGTACAGTCATTGGCCATAACATATAACACTATGGCGGCAAAAGTGGCAACAGTGATGGAAAAACAATGACAAGCAACTTGTTCAGACAACTAAGACGCCTAGGGTTAAGGAGAAGCATAGCCCCAAAATAGGGAGCTTTGATACTAAATTGATAATACTTGATCACTAAGAAGAAGAAAAATGATTCAATTTAATTGATACTAAACCAGTACAAGGGAGTACATTATATACAATTCTAACACCCTGTAAATAATAAAAAGAATTAATAAAAGCCTTTCGTAATCGTACGATATCTTTATTGAAATAATTACAATAATTGATAATACTTTGTAACTCAACCAGAACATTATGCAACCAATAAAGTTGTTCCATCCAAAATTGACAACTAATTCCAGCACAATAGAATAGATTAAGCTGATAACATTGTTATATGCTTTATAAGCAGAATTACCAATTCAAACAGAATTTCAAGAGATAAAATCCCATCATTGTCAAAATTTATCGGCATCCCCTCTTCTATTGAGTCCATCAGCAAAGTAAAACCAACTATAGAAAAGAAACAATAATGATAATAATAATAATAATAATGTCAGTTGTAGTAGCGGGAGCATGAAGAGGCGGCAAACAACCTAAAATCTTCAAACGTACAGAAGTTGCACCCTGAAAATTCTAATATCCATCCTTGCACAAGTAACACAAAAAACCTCACCCGCATCTTACCTTGATCCCCTCGTTCATCTTACAATGAAGACAAAACCAGAACATAAAATCGCTCTCAGAATTAACGAATACACGTACAAAAACATCACAACACAAAACGCATTCATTCAAGTTATCAAGAGATGTGACCTTTCGAAGTCCTTGCGCCTAATTTCCTGTTTGAACCTCTCCACTAGCTGTTCACACTCCTTCTCTATGAAATTGATTTCCCTCGCCCCATAACTCAACGCCACCGTCTCCTCCCTCGAAATCTGGTCCTCGATTTCCCCAACTCTCTCCCACCCCTCATTGTACTCATTCTCCATCTTCCGCACAATCTCCTCCAACTCCATCATCCTTGCCTTCTCCTTCTCATTTGCCACTGCCTTCGTCTTCAATCTATCGTACTCCGCCGTTGCCTTCAATATATCGCCGAGAATCTCCCCGGACCGTTTCCACAACGCCTTCTTTTCATTCCTCAGCTTCCTCAACGCCGGGTAGAGCTTCCTGTCAATAGCTTTTTTCATCTCTTGCTTCTTCGATTTCACGGCCTTCAACGCCGCCTCCACCTCGCTCACGTCACCATTCCCCTTCCTAGCTTCATCTACGGCTCCCAACAAAAGCGACACCGTCTCCAACAACTTATCGGTACAGTCCGAGTACTTGTGACTCTTCGCTTTCTCTTTCTCGGCGCCTCTCGTTCCGAATACATTCCACGGAACTGCAATTGCAAGTGCGGGAGGAGGAGTGCGGAATGCGCCGAGGGCGGAGAAACCAACGGCGAAGCAGAAGAGCGCGCGAACAAGTTGTTTCAAGAAAACGTCGTCGCTCGGAGAGGGCGCGAGTGTGGTTGACTTGGAGGCGGAAGTGATTGGTGGAGTAAAAGCGATGGGAACGAGTGAGAGTGGGGTTCGTGGTGTTCTGCGGGAATTGGAGATAAGAGTTCGGATAGGGATGGGGCGAATGGAAGTGAAGAGAGGACGGTGAGGAAATTGAAGTGGCGAAGAAGCGATAATGGAGTCCATGAATGTGGTTGAGTTTAAAGAAGAGGAGTGAGGGAGGAGGATATAGACATTGAAGTGAGAATGCGCTATCCTTGCAGAACTGCAGGAACAGCAAAGGGGGTTGATGAATGGGTTATTGGGTTTTAGCCAATATTTCTTCTGTTCGGAGGCTTAAGTTACGACAAAAATATGTAGCTATTGGGCAAAAATAAAACGAATACTAGCTAGCGCGTACAAATTTTGATTTGGAGTAATTTATCATTTAGAATGATGGACTTGAGTTGAATTGTGAAAATTATGTGTTTGATATGGATGATTTGTATGGAAAATTTCAAGTGACAAAGTTGTGTTTAAGATACGGAGAAGATCAAGGACTTGTGTGGATTGTTTGTAATTACATTTCTACCTTCAATAATACATGCCAGTGAAATACACAGGTCGGCAAAGTAATTCCTCTTAATAATTTATTATCATTAATAAAATGAAATTGTATGCAATTGCAAAACACTCGTATGAAATTTTAGTTGTAGGATGAGTTAAACATCTCTTTACTTATTTAGTGTTGTAATTCGTAATTTAAATATTTATAAGTGTCTATTCCATTATGTGTAAGGCTCACTTTTAATTCTTGACTTTGGGCTCAATTTTAATAAGAAGGGTTACGTAGATATTGAACCAATAATGTGTCAAACAGTGTAAAAAACTCCAATATTAATATGAAAAACGTTTGATGTGTCAAACAAAGTTAACATAATTGGGTTAAAAGGATTATATTCATTCATTTCTAAAATTTAGGAACCAAAATGTATCGAAGTTTCAGACAGAAACAAATTCCAATTTTAGTTAAAGTTCGGGAACTAAAAACATACCTAACCCTAATAAAAAGGTCCAAGTCAACCCACATATTTATTTTCAGAAAAAATAACTCTTCAGTTTTCCTTTCACTCTCCTTTCATCCACTTAAAAGAGTTCACTCATCTATTCTTCCTTTGAAATAGAAGCTGAACTAGACCCTTTGTGGAATCCCCCTTTGAGCTTATAAAACGTCTTTAAGCTCTATGTAAGTCTAGCTTCAAACCTTCATCTTCCTTCTCTTTGGAGTTATGGTTCTACTTTGATTCTTGTATGAAGTTTCACTCTTCTTTCTTGTGCCCTTGTGTTTTTTAGCTTTGTAGTTGTTTATGGAGTTGTAGCACCCTTCTGTTGGGGGTTTGTTTGTTGGGTTAGCATCTGTCAAAGTATGGAAAGCTTGCTTAAGTGAGAACTCGCAGAACCTCACAGTGTCCACTGTTCGAACTCGTCCAGACAAGAATGCCTAGCTTTAAGTGAAAGAACTTTTGTTGCTTAAGTGAAGACTTTTAGCTTAAGCGAGACTGGTAGAAGGATGTGCTTTATTGTTTGTTCTCTTCTCTGACTAGCTGTTTGATTCCTTGAGTATGATGTATGAGGTTGTGCATGTATGATTTAGGCATTTGAGATTGTATTTCATGTGTTTGGCATGAGATGACAATGTTTTGAGATAACATGTGGATTGTATGTGGGAATTTCATGGAGAAACCCTTTTTTACAAGAAAGTAATGTGTGTGATGACTTAAGGATTCAAGTAAGGTTGGATCCTGACATTCTAATGAATCAGTTAGACTCACTTAGAGTAGATTGATTTATTTGGTGAAAGTAGTAGGAGGTTTTAGTCTTTGGCAGGATAATGGCCTTAAATGATCATGCATTAACATTGTGCGTGGTATGATGAAATCTATTAGTAATGGCTCTATAGAACCAGTGAATTCAATTTCATTACATGTATCCGGATAATTGAGTTGGAGGCCACCACAAGTGCAAACAACCAGTGAATTCGATTTCATTACATGTATCCGGATAATTGAGTTAGAGGGTATGTCATAGTTTGTTATCACATGTTATTTGTGTTTAATAATTTGCTTGCTTACTTATATGTTAAAATTATTTTTCTCTAGCTTACCATTTTGTTGTTTGTGTTATGTTTTCTTATGGTGTTTTCCTTTTTACAATGATCACCAATGTTGTTGTGAGCAAATGTGAAGACTCATAGTGATTGTGTGGATGGTGGAGATGCTGCTTTAAACTAGGCTTATTTGTTATCGCTTTTTTTAGCACCTTTTGGAATTGTTTTTCTTTGTAATTCCTTGCTCTGTGAGCATTCTTTTGCTAACCTATTTTACATTTTAAGACATGTTTATGGCATTCATCTACGCCCTTGGTATTTTCTCTTCAGTGTATTTTTGGATAACTGTAATGGTTGATTGTTATATACTTTATGTCATTGCTCTATTTTATATTGTAATTATGTGATGTTTTATTTATTAGAGTTGTTTTAGTAAATGGGATCTCACATTTTTATGGTATTAGAGCCTTCGTTCCTTAGAAATTTATGGCATTGTGCTTGCTTAACTCTCGTTGTGTGTTCATATATGTGTTTTAGTTGATTTTTAGTCTCTTTGAGTTAAACTGATGGTTTCTACCATGTGTGAGCAGAGTTATGGCAGCTCCTCAGCTACCTCCTCCTCAGCCAGATGTGTTTGACATAGTTACGACAATAGAGACTATGACTGCAGTGTCAAGAGGCATCTCTTAAGCAGCAATAGATGATCATGCAACATATGGAGATTGCAAGGCTAGTTTTTAAGGCCGCCCAAAGGTAGCATATGGAGACTCTCAAGGAGATGGAGGAACATATGTCAGCTGGTCCCGCCCAAGCTTTGCATGCTCAATCTCAAGAATGAAGTTTGAAAGACTTTCTGAAGCATCAACCTACCAAGTTCAATGACAATACCAGTCTAAATCTAATTGACCAAATGGATGAAGGAAATAGAAAAAATTTTGATGCCAAAGGATGTCCTAATGCTAGCAGGCATGTGATCATGCAATTGACATTATTCTCAATAGGAATTTTGATGTTTTTTTATGTCAAAGATTTTAAAATAATTATATTGAATGAATTTTCCTTTAATTTTGTATAATTATTATTGCCGATTAATAAATATATTTTTAAACTATTAATATTCTTTAATAAAAAAGTTATTTTAAAAAAACTAAACTTAAAACACAATTTTAAGGTTAGACTATAAAACATACAATATTCATTAATTTAATTAAATCAATCACAGTTCTTAACATTTTTTCTTCTCAAACGCACGATCTTTTTATTAGATCAAGTCATCTCGTTTTCTCTTCATATCATTTAAAATCAATCCTTCATTTTCCACATCCTGAACCAAACAAAACGAAAAAAAAAAACATTAGAATTTGTCTCCTAATAATCATTACAATTTGTCTCTTAATAGGATGATAGACATTAACAAACACTTAAATGTTGGTTGTTGTATAAGTGCTTCTTGATCAATTATGCTTGTTGTCATTAACTTATTTTGGACCGATTTAGAGGGTTTAAAGAAAAAAAAAAAAAAATATATATATATATATATATATATATATATATATATATATATATATTATATTTTTTTATAAA
>Ga0099822_1003357_pt1 | contig 20490 bp, 16 predicted proteins | sample CowpeawhiteBW_FD_76839 | JGI IMG/M metagenome (GOLD analysis project Ga0099822, IMG submission 76839) | Root nodule microbial communities of legume samples collected from California USA - Cow pea white BW | ecosystem: Host-associated > Plants > Roots > Nodule | place: USA: California | collected...
AAATATATATATATATATATATATATATATATATATATATATATATATATATAAAAGAAATGAATTTTAAGTTAAATTTTATTATTCAGAACTAATTTATAAGATGAGGTTTGTACATTTCCCATTTATATATTATATCATTTTATCTTTACTTGATGTGGATATACTTCTTACACCGAAACATATACATCTCAAGCGATGAAAATAAACATTAATGAATGATTTGACGGTAATACGATAGACCCAACAAATAACAAATTTTTCGATAAAATAAGGAGTAACACAAATAAATAAATAACAAATCTAAATAAAATAAATTTTAATCCATAACATTTATACAATATTAAAAAATAAATTTTAAACTTAATTCAATTAAACACAATAACATAAATTTTGCATTCACTTATTTCCTATAAGATCGCATAGAAGAAAAACAAAAATTTGAAGCATATTATACTTTTTCTTTCTCGATTGATGAGACCTATGGTTTGTTTTCTTCCGTGTATGTTTAGAACTTGTCTTTAATTCATACCTCATATTTTTACATGACTTTTTTTTAAATGAAATTATATATGCTAATACAACAATTTATTTTGAATAAGTTATATTACTAAATTCTTTAATTGAATAAATTAATATTAAACCATTATTCGAATAAAGTAAGTTTAAAAAATAAGTATCTACAATCTATAATAGTAAATGAGGAATCCAATTAGATTTTTATGATTCAATATAGTCATAACAATAAGACTTGCAAGAAACTCTTAGTTCATGAATATGCATAGAAAGGAACAATTGTTTTGTGTAGTTCCTGAAAATTGGATCTTTTCGTCTCTTTTATATTTTGATGTCTTCCATCTTAATAAATTATTTATTAAAAAGTAGGAACAAAATATTTTAGAAAAAATTGTTAAATGTGAATAAAAAAAAGGAATGAATTCAAGGGAAAAGAAACTAAGGAGGAAGGATAATTATTTTACATACTTACTGAAAATTGCATATTGTCTAACTTTTTTATGTTTTCTTTTCCATCTTTACTTTTGCATACTTGTATATTTATCATAGGAAAAGAAAGGGAGAAAATATCAAATTAAATATATACACATATTTCTATAGAATATGTTTTTTTTTTCGTAAGAGCAAAGTTGAACACACTTCATTATCATTATTGATAATTACTCTGAACTGTTAATTTGAGATTAAATAGAATGTTTTAGATTAAGAGTAAGTCATTCTAATTATTCTTGAAATAAATAGATTCATGCTCTTATTAATATTATACGAAAATGCTTAATTTTTTTTGGATAATTAAGGTTGGATATAAAGTGTTTAATGTATTAACCCTAATTTGAAGAGTTTCCCATTCTAACCATGCACAGAATAATTGTTTATTGTAGTTTACTTATCTTAGTAAACGAGATTAAAAAAAAAGTCTTGGACATTGACTCAGAGAGAGAAGTTAGTTTACGAAAGAAGAGCGAAATAACGGAAAAGAAACGAGAGTTAAGAATGTTTCAGAAAACAGAGGAAAACAGAGCATAAGAGAGTGAGACAGAGTGTGGCCACTCTCACACCACACAATGGCCCTCAACGACTTCTTCGCCGGCGAGATCGCGACGGAGCTTCTCAAAATGCTCATCAGCATCTCCCGGAAGTCGCTCCTCTGCCGTGCCAGCGCCGACCAACTCATCTCGTACATCCACGAGCTCCTCCCCACCATCGAGGAGATAAAGTACTCCGGCGTCGAGCTCCCCGCCCTGCGCCAGTCCCAGCTCCACCGTCTCTCGGAGCTTCTCCGGTCCGGCGTCGAGCTCTCCCACAAGGTCCTGGCCTCCAGCCGCTGGAACGTGTACCGCAACCTCCACCTCGCCAAGAAGATGGACAAGCTCGAGAAGACCGTTTCCAAGTTCCTCCTCGGCCCCATGCAGGCCCACATCATGGCCGACGTCCACCACACGCGCTTCGAGATGGCGGAGCGCTTCGACCGCGTTGACAACTCCGTCCGCCGCCTCGAGCAGTACTTCGGGAACATTAAGATTGGCGTCGGCGGCGGCGGCTGGGTTGAGGAGGCTGTTAGGAGCGTGGACGAGAATGTTGTTGACGGCAGCTCCGCCGTGGGGTTGGGGTTCGGGAAGATTAAGGTAAGGGAGATGCTTGTCGGAAGGGAGGATCTCTGGGTTGTCGGGATTTCTGGGATTGGCGGCTCCGGGAAGACCACTCTCGCTAGAGAGGTCTGCAAAGATGACCAAGTTAGATGTGAGTTCATAAAGTTCCTTAATTTAAACTCGTCAAAGTTATTCATGCTCAAAGAATCAAACTTTTCCTTCGTAATTCGTGCAATAAAAAAGATAACATAACATACATGATCAGGAAACTGTTTATCGTGGTTCAACTTGTACGATACTGTTCCATGCATAGATTAGTCAGTGTGGAGTTTTACTTCGCATGAATCAAATTTTTTGCAGGTTATTTCAGGGAGAGGATTTTGTTCCTGACTGTGTCTCAGTCTCCAAACGTGGAGCAACTAAGAACGAAGATTTGGGGGTACATTATGGGAAATGAGAGATTGGATTCGAACTATGTGGTTCCACAGTGGGTGCCACAGTTTGAGTGCAAAATTGAAGCAGCTCGAACTCTGATTGTGTTGGATGATGTGTGGACACTCTCTGTGGTGGAGCAGCTTGTGTGCAGAATACCTGGTTGCAAGTTTCTTGTGGTGTCCAGAACGAAATTCCAAACGTTGGTGAGTTATGAAGTGGAATTGCTGAGTGAAGAGGATGCCTTGTCTCTGTTCTGTCACCATGCTTTTGGACAGAAATCAATCCCTTCAGCTGCTAATGAGAGTTTGGTGAAGCAGGTAATGTGTTGTTTGTAACTGTAAAAGATAATGCTAAATACCATCTAAAACATCTTAGGTGAATGCACACATGTTTGTTTCTATGTTAAGAATGATTTTAATTCCAAAACTGGTTCTAAGTTGAAGCACTGAACAAGTAGAGTGTTATGCATGGACCTCATTCACTTTTATGATTCTTGTGTGTGATGGCAAATAGGTTGTCACTGAGTGTGGAAGGCTTCCTTTGGCTCTTAAGGTGATTGGAGCTTCTTTGCGAGATCAACCTGAGATGTTTTGGTTAAGCGTTAAGAACAGGTTATCTCAAGGCCAAAGCATTGGTGAATCCCACGAAATCAATCTGATTGAAAGAATGGGAATCAGTATCAATTACCTTCCAGAAAAGGTCAAGGAATGCTTCTTGGACCTGTGTTCATTTCCTGAGGATAAAAAAATCCCTTTGGATGTACTCATCAACATGTGGGTGGAAATCCATGACATTCCTGAAACAGAAGCTTATGCCATTGTTGTTGAACTCTCCAACAAAAATCTTCTCACCTTAATGAAAGAACATCGGTATGCAACATGAGAAATGCTCTTAACTTGGTTTTCTTGTTTTTCCTGTTGTTGGAATAAGCAATGAGATCACTCTAACACCCTTTTGATGTTTTAATCTACCAGTGCAGGGGGCATGTATAGCAGCTGCTTTGAGATATCAGTTACTCAACATGATATACTGAGAAACCTAGCCATTAATCTGAGCAACCGTGCTAGCATTAATGAACGCAGGCGATTAGTAATGCCAAAAAGAGAAAACACAATTCCTAAAGAGTGGTTGAGATACAAACACAAACCATTTGAGGCTCAGATTGTTTCAGTTCATACAGGTATATACCAATTACTCTCTGAAAAATGGCTTTCTTATCTTTCCTATTCTTGCTTCTTTTGTTCATTTTTGTTGTAAGTTTCACATCGATTAAAGATAAGACCAAGATAAGGTCAATTTAGAGAATTTAGAGTATATATGTAAATACAAACCTCAACTTACAAGCCAGTTCTATGAAGTTGAATTAGGTTTAAAGTAACAATTTTTGTGATGAATTTGACATTGCAGGTGAAATGAAAGATGTGGACTGGTGTAATATGGAGTTTCCAAAAGCAGAAGTTTTGATCATTAATTTCACATCCACCGAGTACTTCTTACCTCAGTTCATCAACAGAATGCCAAATTTGAGAGCACTGATAATAATAAACTACAGTGCAACATATGCTTGCCTTCACAACATTTCAGTTTTCAAGAACTTGCCCAACTTGAGGAGCCTCTGGCTTGAAAAAGTTTCCACCCCAGAATTATCAGGCACTGTGTTGGAAAACTTGGGAAAACTTTTTATTGTCCTCTGCAAGATTAACAACAGTTTGGTTGAAAAAGAGGTAGATTTAGCCAAAGTCTTCCCAAACCTCTTTGACCTCACTCTTGATCATTGTGATGATCTAACCCAATTGCCCTCAAGCATCTGTGGAATGAAATCACTTCAAAACTTGAGTCTCACCAACTGCCACAATCTGAATCAATTGCCTCTTGAACTAGGGAAACTAAGATCTCTAGAGATTCTTCGTTTATATGCTTGCCCTGAACTGAAAACAGTGCCTAATAGCATATGTGAGATGATGAGATTGAAGTATATTGACATTTCTCAATGTGTGAACCTGAGATGTTTCCCTGAAGAGATTGGTAAAGTAGTGAGCTTGGAGAAGATTGATATGAGGGAATGTTCTATGATCAGAAATGTACCAAAGTCTGCATTGTCGTTGCAGTCTCTGCGACTTGTAATTTGTGACGAAGAGGTTTCTGGGATTTGGAAAGAGGTTGAGAAGGCGAAGCCTAATGTGCACATTCAAGTATCAGAACAGCACTTTGACTTGGACTGGCTTAAAGAATGACTCATTTGTGTGTATTTTCCTGTGATGTTTTACTTTCCAATTTCATGTGAATACTTGTATATAACTTCTACTTTTTATGGAAATTATCTTTTTCAGAAACCTTTTCAAAATACAACGGTGAATCCAAGTTTTAATATTAAATAAAAATAAAAAAATTGAGAAAAATTATCAACATTATCTTATACTACTAAGAGAGAGGACTTCAATTCAAGTTAAATATATTTTTAGTCTCTAGATTTGAATGAAATTAAAATTTGTCTTTAATTTTAATATATTTTAATTTTAAAATTTTAAAATTGAATAGATACAATTATTTTAATTCAATAACATTCCAACGATATTAATTTGTTTAAGTTTGTAAAACGGTTTTACAAATTAACTTTTAAATTTTTGAATGTGTGAAATAGTATAAACAATTAAAATAATACATCAAAATATTTAATACAACTAAATTAAAAGAATTATAAAGTTTAAAAATCAATATCTATCAAAATTTGAGATATAAAGAAAATTCAATTTTGCCTTCAAATTTGGATTAAAAACACATTTATTTTATTCCTTGAATAAATACAATAGCACGGATAAATTTCAATCTATACGAATACATTTTATGTTATATTTTAAATAATAAGTAAAATATGTTTTTTAGTTTCTTTAATTTTGTAATAGTTTACTTTTTGTTTAAACTTACACTTTCCGAGATTGAACTAAGTTATACTTGATATTTCATTTCTTCTTTATACAATATTTTTTTGTTTTTTCTGTACATATACTTATAAAAAAACTGAGGAATTTTTCTCTTGTCGAAAAAATTATCTCATGCCGGAAAAACCGGAAAAACGGTACGAATGTTATATATTATTATATAAAGTAATTGAAATTTATATTGATAGAAACAAAGAAGGGCATGTGGAGTGAGAACTTTCGTGGAAATGCACAAAGTGCGATTGTAATTTGTCTTCATATAAATAATACATGTGACTTTAATCACTCAACTTTTTCTACAGCACTTTTTTTATTTCTAAATTTAAAAGTGTACGTGTGTATATAACATTTAAAGTTTTAAAAATGAAGATAAAATTTAATAGGGTTAAATATGTTTTTAATTCTTCAAGTGAAATTTAGATTTAATTAATTTTTAAAATTTTTAATCAATTTAGTCATTTATCTTAAAAAGTGCGTAAATTTAGTCTTTTTAACCAAATTTTGTTAAGTTTATCTGACATTTCAAGCACATTTTAAGATAGTATTTGAATTATTTACATTATTTGACATATTTTTACTTCAATGTTAATTCAAATATTATCATAAAATATACCATCATGTCAAATAAATTTAACAAATTTTGGTAAAAAATACTAAATTCACACATTTCTAAAAATAAAAAACTAAATTGGTATAAAATTTCAAAAATGAACTAATTTAAAAAAATTTATGAATCTTGAACCATGAAAAATATATTTAACTCAATTTTATATTATTAGAAACTAATGCATTTTATCCTAAATCTGCTTCCAAATTTGACAAAAACATTTTCATATTGAAAGTCTCTATCAGTGTCATTCATGATTGCAAAAACCAACCAATGGAGTGCATGAAATAGGTCAAAATTACACATTTAAGTCCCTAATCTCATCGTTGAAAATGAAATAAACATTATCAGCTTTTGAATTTGAAGACTTACTTTAATTTAGTTTAGTCAGAAATAACATCCCTTTTATAAAAAATTATTTCCGAAGATAAAAAAGAGACACAGATTACATAATATATCATACAATTAATAGTGAAAGGAAATGGACAAAGGCTCATGAATATTCTAAGGGCAGAGAGAGAAAGAGGAGCAAAAGATAGTGGGTAATATAATATGAGCAAAAAGAAAGATTAAAAAAATAGAAGAAGCAAATGATATTACGTAATTACTTGTATATAATTATCTGTTATTTAAAGGCTTCTTTAGAGATTTTATTTTAGTCATTTCATATTAAGGATTACTAATATTTTTAATTATTAAGATTCATTAACATCCTGGAAATAAAATAATTGGGATTTTGATTTAAGAATTTCAATGTTATTAATTTTGTTTAAATTTTGTAATGATTAAAGTAATTATTACAATTTTTTTTACCAATTTTGATGGTTACTAGTAAATAAAATTGAAAAAGAAATTATTAAACCTAAAAAGACCAAAGTGTTTCCAGAAACAGTTGAAGTTATGAAGTATACGAGGGCTAAGTTAAGTACGAGAGTTAACTAACAGTTAGCGGTGTTAGTTAAATCTATGTCCCAAAATCCAACGGTTGGAAATGAATGTTGTTGTCCCCAACAAAAGTTGATCACGTCACGTGTGCCTGAACGCTATTGGTGTACTAAGAATTGAGAAACTATGATTGGCAACTGAAGGACAGTACCGTCATTTCGCAAGAGCCACCAATTGCTGACTCCTTTAATACCAAGAAAGAAGAAGAAGAAGAAAAAGGAAGAGAAGAATAGCTCCACCACCACCACCATGGCCCTAACGGACCTTTTCACCGGAGAGATAGCCTCCGATCTCTGGAAAATGCTCATAACAATATCCCGAAAGGCTCTCCGCTGCAAGTCCAGCGCGGAGCAACTCATCACCTACGTGCGCGAGATTCTTCCCACCATCGAGGAAATAAAGTACTCCGGCGTGGAGCTTCCGGCGCCGAGGCAGTCGCAGCTGGACCGTCTCTCGGAGATTCTGCGCTCCGGCGTGGAGCTTTCGCACCAGGCGCTGTCGTCCAGCCGCTGGAACGTGTACCGGAACTTCCAGCTGGCGAAGAAGATGGAGAAGCTGGAGAAGCACGTGACGAGGTTCCTGCAGGTTCCCATGCAGGCGCACATACTCGCCGACGTGCATCACGCGCGGTTCGAGATGGCGGAGCGGTTCGACCGGGTGGAGGCGTCGAACCGGCGGATGGAGCGGTTTCTGGAGGAGATGAAGATCGGAGTGAACGGGGGTGGGTGGGTGGAGGAGGCTGTGAAGAGCATGCAGGAAGATGAGACGTGGGTGGAAGGGTGTAACGGGAATAACGGTTTCAGTGTTGGGTTGGACTTCGGGAAGAAGAAGGTTATGGAGATGGTTTTCTCTAACAATGATGCTGATTGGATTGTCGGGATTTGCGGGATTGGTGGCTCCGGGAAAACCACCCTTGCCAGAGAGCTCTGCAGAGACGACCAAGTCCGATGTAAGTCCACCATTCCACCTTCACCCATCATTAAAAAGAAAAACTTTTTTTTTTCCTTCTTGGTAATGTGAATGCAGCTGACGAAACACTAAATCAGTTGTTTCAGTTAGAAAGTGATTTGCATGAATCAACTGACACAGACTTGTTTCAGTTTAACAAGCAGTTATCGTGAATCAATTGATACAAAATTGTGTTCTTGAATTTAAAGTTTCAGTATGTAGGAGCAGGATTATTCCTGTGAAAAATATTTAATCTTGTTCAAAAGAATCGGGTTCTGAACAGAACTTTTAAAAACCTCGGGGGAGATTATGTTTATGATGTTAGTTTCACGTTTGATAACCGACAATCCTATTCTTGTATATTCGTGTCTGACAAGATTGCAGTTTTATAACTTGAAAAGGGTGAATGCATTTGTTGTCTGTTTATTTTGTTTAAAAGTGTTTCGAGAGTGTGACAGTTGCTTTTTGCAGGTTATTTCAAGGACAGGATTTTGTTTTTGACCGTGTCACAGTCTCCGAATGTGGAGCAGCTGAGAGCGAGGATCTGGGGACACATCATGGGCAACCAAGGCTTAAATGGAAATTACGTGGTTCCACAGTGGATGCCACAGTTCGAATGCAAAGGGGAAGCTCAAGTTCTTGTTGTTCTTGACGATGTGTGGTCGTTCTCCGTGCTGGAGCAGCTTGTGTGGAAAATCCCTGGCTGCAAATTCCTCGTGGTGTCTCGATTCAGATTCCCAACATTCTTCAGTGCGACTTATCACGTGGAATTGCTGGGTGAAGAGGATGCTCTCTCTCTGTTTTGCCACCATGCTTTTGGAGAGAAGTCAATTCCTTTGGGTGCTAATGTGAGCTTGGTGAAGCAGGTAATGGATGGAACTGAAGTTGTGTTCTATGTCCCTGGTTATTGATTAAGTGCAGAAACCAAAATCCTGTGATATATGACGCGTTTACCTTCTCTTGTTCTGTGTTTGTATCAACAGGTTGTGGCTGAGTGTGGAAAACTTCCACTGGCTCTGAAGGTGATTGGAGCTTCTTTGCGAGACCAGAATGAAATGTTTTGGCTGAGTGTTAAGAGTAATCTGTCTCAAGGTCACAGCATTGGTGAGTCCTATGAAATCAATCTGATTGATAGAATGGCAATTAGTACAAACTACCTGCCAGAAAAGATCAAAGAATGCTTCTTGGACCTGTGTTCTTTCCCTGAGGATAGGAAGATCCCTCTCGAAATTCTAATCAATATGTGGGTTGAAATCCATGACATTCGTGAGGCGGAAGCATATGCCATTGCGGTTGAGCTTTCGAACAAGAACCTTCTAACCTTAGTGAAAGAAGCACGGTACGCAAATTGCAGACTTAGAAATGCATTTCAATGTGTTCATTTTCTTTTCATTTATCTCTTATCAGAAGCATTATTCTAACACCCTTTTGATCATTTTAACCATTCAGTGCCGGGGGCATGTATAGCAGCTGCTTTGAGATCTCTGTGACTCAGCATGACACACTGAGAGACCTTGCTCTTATTTTGAGCAAGCGCGGGAGCATTCATGAACACAGAAGGTTAGTCATGGCACAACGAGAAGAAAATGGACTACTCCCAAAAGAATGGTCAAGATTCCAGAACCGACCCTTTGAAGCACAGATTGTTTCAATTAACACAGGTATGTACAAATATCAACAACTCATGATTATCATAAACTTTCTGTCTGGTTGTGTGATTCATCTGTGATGAACTTCAAATTGCAGGTGAAATGACAGAAATGGATTGGTTTGAGCTGGATTTTCCCAAGGCTGAAGTGTTGATCATCAATTTCACATCCAGTGATTACTTTTTACCTCCCTTCATCAGCAAGATGCCAAATTTGAGAGCACTGATAATAGTAAACTACAGTACCTCATATGTTCGCCTTCACAATGTTTCAGTTCTTATGAATTTGACCAACTTGAGGAGTCTCTGGCTTGAAAAGGTTTCCACCCCTCAGTTTTCAGGCACTGTCTTGAAAAACTTGAGCAAACTATTCATAGTCCTCTGCCAGATCAACAACAGTTTGGATGGGAAACAGTTCCCTAACCTCTCTGAGCTCACACTTGATCACTGCAATGATCTAACATACTTGCCCTCAAGCATCTGTGGAATAAAGTCACTCAGAAACATGAGCCTCACAGACTGCCACAATTTGTCTCAACTACCTGTTGAATTTGGCAATCTAAAATCTCTTGAGATCCTCCGTTTATATGCTTGTCCTGATCTAGAAACACTTCCTCCTAGCATGTGTGAGATGAAGAAATTGAAGTACATTGACATTTCTCAGTGCACTAACCTCACATGCTTCCCTAAAGAGATTGGTAGATTAGTAAATTTAGAGAAGATTGACATGAGGGAATGCCCTATGATTAGGTATTTACCAAAGTCTGCAGTGTCATTACGCTCTCTGCAGCTTGTAATCTGTGACGAGGAGGTGTATGGAACATGGAGAGATGTTGCTGAGATGGCCAAGTCAAATGTTCACATTCAGGTACCAGAACAACACTTTGATCTGGACTGGCTTCAAGAATGAAGAAGCATCACTTCCCACAATTCATTGTATATACTTGTTCATAGAAAAAGGAAATTTTCTTTTTTCCCACAAGTTATGGTATGACACAATCTTAGGTTCCTGTACTTGGTTATTGTCAGTTTAGTTAGATAACCGTAACAGACAGAAAGTTTCAATTTTTAAAAGCATCTTTTCAAAAACCACATTCCCAATGTTGATTGTTTGAGATGAGTTAAACAAGAACACAAAAATCAAAGTATATACACACACACATATACCAGGGGCGGCTAGAAAAAAAATGAAAATGGACGAGTTAGATTTCCAAAAGGAAGTGCTTTTCCCATTTTGAGTTGGAAAGTTGAGACCATAATGTTGGAATTTTGAGACCACCATCATTGTCTGTGTACATGTGTACATATACATTGTACATGTGCGACCAGTTTCCATCACATGCCTCCACCCAAAGGCCATGTTGTGCATTCAGATGAGAAAACGCGTAAAGAGAAACATAAAGACAAAAACTGAAAGCAACCTTTGGATTTTGATTCACCACACTCGCAAAGGTTGCTGTCATGTGTCTACCTTGAAGCTTCCTTCTTATCTTTCTTCTTTTTCACTATTGAGGTTAGGTCAATGTCTTTTTTTCATTATTTATCCTCACACATTGTTCAATCCGTATATAGTGCAAGTCAAGCCTCCCAAGTCAACATCATCATCATCATCAAAACTTCTAAAATTAATTTTTGCATCACCTGTGCCTGACTTTCAAAGACACTTATACCCTTGTGTATGAGTGTCAAGCAATTTTTTAACGCAGAATATGAAGCATAAGAGAGACTTGTACTTCAAAATAAGAGAAGTTTTATTTATATATATGTGAAATACTACACCTTCAAGGGTGAGTCCCTTTCACACCTATCCAGGACATACTGCACTCATCTGAGTCGGTTTTAACCATCAGCTTTGACACCACTTATTAGATTTAGAAAGGGGATTTCACTGGAAAGATACAACACCAATGAAACCTGAGTTCAACCATATAAAAAATTGACACCACTCTCAACCCAAAATCTTATGACAATAAATTTATAGATATTTTATTTTGATATAGTGCTCTACTTTCTTATTTCTAACAAATATGAAACTTACACTATTCCTAACCCTTATTGGGTATTTAAAAATAAGTGGCTAAGGTTTATTTGAGAAGTTACAATCAGAAATATCTGCATTAAGATTTTTCAAATAATTTTATTTTCTTAGGGTAGCATTACGCCATGCTTATGCCTTATGCATGATGATGCAACTAAGAAATATATATGTCATAAACAGCGACACAATTGACATGAAAAATGTAATCACACCACTCAATCTGTTGATTTTTCTTTCATCCTATTATAGGGTGATAAACTGATTATCGAGGACTGAATTTAAATTAATAGCATTTATTTTAGTTAGGTCACTTTCTTAGGGTAAGACTTAATCAACTTGGACCAACAATCGGATTTAAAACTTAATATATAAATAAAACATATAAATTTGGACATTATATTTAAAACATATAAAACATGTCTGTTTTAAGAAATATATCTTTATGTTCTTTAATTTAATGAATATAGTCCAAAATTGTTTTCAAGTTTTGAATAAAATAAGAAAAATAGACACCAAACCATCAGTGTAAGATAACTAAGAACATTAACCGTGTTCTGATGAGGAAATTGAAAATCAAAGGTTTGATATTCTAGGAAAGTAAATTTTCCTCAAAATTTTATTCCCTGTATGTGTGTGTGTGTGTCAAACGAAGAGAAAACACAATGCATGATGAACTCACAATTCAATTTTAATATACATAAACAGATAAAGCCTTAAACTTAAGAAAAACAACAATAATAATACTGTCAGTGATACAATTGAATACTCTATTCCAAGTCTTTGATTAGAGCATCAGCATCATCCAACTTGGTGATGAACAAAATCTACCATCTCAAAGTGAACTTTTGCACTAAAGAAACTACTATATAAAGAATTGGAATAATTTGCACTCTCCTGCAGTAAAAAGAAATGCTCATATTACATTTTTCTCACCTGCTATCATCAAATACACATTCTTTTCACTTGAAAGATGAATATCTTACAATTAACTATATTCTTATAGAAGTGAAATTATTAGATTTTTCCTCAACAGAGATAGCAGTAAGTTTGAAAACTCAGAACAAAACAAATGAAACTTTAAAAGCAACAGTAGAAGTATTTAGCAGTTCATCATACCTCATGAAATACTGAAACCAATAACAAAATGTTTCAAAAGTAGCTATTCATCATTCTAAGACCTTAGGAAAAAGCACATCAGCAATAATTCAGTACTGTTAAGTTCATTTGCATTATAAAGAACTAAACTGCATCTCATTTATCTCGTAAAAAAATCAAGAGTATTTTAAATAAGAGGAGAAAAAGTAATTTGAGCATCTTTCTGGAGTAGTTTATCCAAAGAATTACTATTCCAATCCATTTATACAAGGTAAAATTTGGCTTCTGAGACCACTGGAGGAAAAATTTGTTTACCCATATTTTACAAGGTCATTTCATTGTACATGAAATTTTGAGAATTAAGCTCACAGAAGGGGTTAAGTAGAAGCATATATGAGTACTTCAGAGAAATCTGGTGGGCATATACTCATTTATCCTGAGAGGTAAACGGTAGAACTCATCATTTCTAACATCTCCCTTTCTATTCTGAAAAGGACCCCACCATGGAAGTCCTCTGTCCACAGCTTTAGATTTTCCTTCAAGTGTGTTGTCAATTAGGGTTCCAACAATTATAGCCACAGTTGGGGCAGAAGAGAATATGGTGTTCAAAATGTCATTAAACTGTTGTCACATAAAACAAGGTAGGATCAATCAAAAATCACGTAAATCAACACATAGTTACAACCTTAACCATGGATTAAGGAAAGCTGATATGCCTAATAATGACATTGAATGTCGAAAAATGAGATTTTTAAGAGTTACTTACCCATCCACCATCTGTTTTAACTGGACCATGACCATCTGGTGCAGTGTTAGTGACAAAGTATTGTTGAACTGATATAGCTAGAAACAAGGTTATCCCCAGAACATAGATGTTTCTTATGGAGTTGGTATTTGCAAACTGTATAAAAGAAATCCCAACAGAAGCTGCAAAAAAAAATCAATAATGAAATATAAGGCCTGCTTCTGCAGGTCAACTTTATTGTGATTTATGTAAGCATAGCAGCAGCACCTACCCACAATACCATACAAAACACAGTATATAGCAGCAAATATCGGTAGGGGAATCGATGCGAAAAAGGCTCCAAATTTCCCTGAAAGAAGAAGTAAATTGATTACACCAGAAATGTAAAACTGAAAGAAAAATCTAGTAGCCACGTGAGTTTCAGGTGGAATATAGTACCGAAAATAGAGAAGAAGATCATGAAACCACATGATATCTGCACAACTCTGCGGCTCCCTATATGTGTTAGACCAAGTAGGCCTACATTTTCACTGCAATCGTCAAAAAATTTGTTAGATTATTACTCATACAATTCTTAATCTAAGATAAAAAAATGACATGTGGGACATGTGGAGTTCTTAAGACACTGCTTTCTTACACAGATACAGTAGTACCAACAACAGAACCAAATATGCCTTCAATCAGCATGCCAATACCCTGCCATTTGGAAGGGTGAGAAACATGAGTCAGTGATAAGTGTTACATGCATATCAAGATTTTGCAACAATATAAAAGAACAACTAAATTAATTGTTCAGAAGCAAGAATCACCTGAAACCCAATGCTTCGGCTGAGCACATGTGCAGGAGGTGGTGTTGCACCAGAAAGCCTGGCTGCAGCAAAGAAAGCACCAGTTGACTGCATTCGAAATTTCATCAAGGAGAAAACTCCACATTAGATTATCAATTTGATGAAAATTGACAGAAAATAATGGCATATATACAGAAAGAATAATAATAATAATAATTTTCCACAGGGCAAAGCTGTCAAATTCTTCAAAAGTGAGAATGAACATAAATTATTAGAGCTACATGTAGCATTCAAAAAATTAAGGAATAGTTGATAGACCTCAGCAGAAGATACAAGTGCAGCCCCCATCATCCCAAAGACATGACTAGCTCTGAAAATGGGGGTACCCCACTGGAATGGATATGGAACTTTAATCCTGGAATAAAAAATCAATTTAATTGTTGTTATAAAGTTCCAGAAACAGCACTGAAACTCAAATAAACTGTTGAACTGATTGTTTTGTGAACATACCATGGAGCAGAAGACATAAGGTAAGAGCTATCAGTGCGACAACTCACTCGGGTCTGAGCTTTAGCAGTATTATACGCACCTGCGACAGTAAGGATAGCAGCAAATGCCCATATGACAGCGATGCAGAGAAGTAAAGCAAACCTCTCAAGTACATGATGTGCAGCATGATGAAGACGCTTCAAATACTGTCATACAGAAAAGAAAAAGGGCATATTAGTATCAAAGAAAAAACTCATCTAAGAAATTGTTTCGGACAAGATATAAACCTGTTGTGTTATGACAAGTAGAATGAGCATAGGTAAGCCAATTTGCACACAATTTGCAAGCTGCACAGAAGAGGAAAGATGAGTTCACAAATTCTTCCAAATAAGGTCATGTTAGGCATCACTATGAACTTTGACATCTCAGCTATGCTGCACCCCAAAGTCCATCAAGCATTTGCCATCACATGAAAATTTACTAAATAACCTGTTTATGTCTTTTACAATAATATTAAAGGAAGATCATTAGGAATATTTACCAATGGAAAGCCCCTGGAGAACAGACCAAGACCCACCACACATACCACAGGTACAATACTAATGGGACTAAACAGCCTGTTCAGATAAGAAGATTAATTAATAATTTACAATTAAAAATAACTAAAGATGTTACTTTAAACATTGACCATGAACTTAAAATAAAAAGGGAAAACAAGTCATGAGGTTTACCTTGTCAAGTTTCCCCATGTCTTGCTAAACCCAAGGAAGATATTGACGAAAGAAGAAACAATGAGGGATCCTTGAATTGTTCTGATAGTGTAGACGAACCTCTACAAGCGCCGGTGTAATAATTCATTAGCAGTTTGATTCACCATTTTCACGTTAGAGAAAACAATTTGCTCAACAAAAAAGACAAAGTATAATGTTAGCAACATGGCCAATCTAAGATGACTACAAAGAAGCCCCTCAAGGTTGAGACCATTCTGGATTATATCTCTAGTTTCACTACCACTACACCATCCAATACAACACTAACACCACCCTCCTTGCATCATCCTCATATTAAACTTGAGGTTCCACAGTTTGACAGCCACGATCCCTTGGGATGGATGGTCAAAATCTTGCAATTCATCAACTATCAAGGAACCTTGGAGGAAGTGCAGCTCATCATTGCCTCTTTCTATACGGAGGTTCCTGCTTTAAGCTGGTACTGATGGGTGTTCCAGAACAAGGTTTATTGCGGCATGGCTGGGACTTCTTCAGGCTCTCTAAACTCAATTAGTTTCGTCCCACTACAATGATCCTAAAGGCACTTTGTTTAAGCTTGCCCAAAATGGATCTTTAATCACTACCTTACCATACCAAATTTGAGTGCATTGCCAATTATTCTTGCACCAGCATTCCTAATGACCTGCTTTGTATTAGGTCTATCTTCGGAGATCCGCCATGAGGTACAAGCTCACCAATCCCTTTCACTTCCTCAAGCCATAACTTTGGCGAAACTTGAGAAACCAAGCTCAAAGACTGGCGTCACAATTCCTTGGTGCTCTTGTCAATTCCCAGTATCACCTCCCCCACCGATCCAGCTTTTAAATCTACCCTGTACTAGCTTCTGTTTAAAACCCAATCTTAGAAAATCACCACCTCTAACATGAGGAGGGTCTCCGATGAAAATCATCGTCATAGAGGACATTTCCTCCCTCTAATCAGTTAAACAAAAAATGACCCATCATTCCCAATTCTATTTGAAGATGTGGCCTCTCACCCATTCCTCCTATCTGCCTCTCTAGAACACCAGGTTCCGACACACTTCGCATCCACTGCTAATTTCACAATTATTGTGTCATGATCCAGATTGAAAGTGGCAGCAGACATTTTATTGTGCAATCTTGTGTTGTCTAACACCTTGGCCTTCCCAAGGTTTCTAAATCCTCTCTCTATGTTATGTTGGGAGTTGTTCACTTTTAGATCACCAGCACTTGTCCGGCTATTACGTATATACCGTAGTCCCTATGTCTCATGCTGGCCCTTTCGTCCTAGCCCTTTTTCCATTCCATAAGCATTCCAATCCAAACCCTACCCTTGTAAGAAGGCTTACTGCTTTTTGGTTGTTGCAAGGGTCGATGTAATTGAGGGTTGTCTGCTACTAACCTGTGTAATGGTAAGTACTAGCACCCAAGGGCTTATCTTCTTATAGCATCGCCGTAGCGGAGGGGCCTAATGCCAGTCTTCGAGGCAGGCGAATCGGACTAAAAGGAATAGGTTTCCTATCCCCTAGGTGGCAGAGCAACCTCAAACATCACATTAGATACAGGGCCACATAACACAATCAAGGTGGACTTCCATCTCACTCCCTCAGCTTCTGTTTTTAACACATGGGCCACAATGGAATATTTCATGTCAATGTCCCAATTGGGCCCTAACAACATTACCGATAAGTTGGGCTCAACAACATTACGTACAAGTTGGGCCTTCCTTCTGAAAACATGACTTGTGAGAAGTGGGTGGGATGAAATTCATACACTATCACATTGAGAGGACAAGGTCTTTTCCCCAGTGGGAGAAATTGTTAGTGACATAATCCGTCATAAGTCAGTGGTTCCGCATAGTCAAGCTGAGAGAGAGCCATTGATGTTCATCCACTCATTCACTCAGGTATAGAAACATATTTGGCGCTAATTTCGGAAAGATGGTCTACTATTAGAAAAAGATGTTTCGTTGTCGGGGAGATTAGGGATTCCATAATTGGATTCAATTAAAAAAACAGAAAGATCAGTTTTCCAATAAGATTTTCCTCTAAAGCAGTGATTTTCCCAAATGCCTTGGGTATTTAATCTTCAGGCTTCACAGTGAATTCACCTATAAATATGAGCGCAATTTAGCAATTTAGGTCAAACTCACTTGAACTTCGAGCCAGAATTGCTGTAGCTGTCCGCAACAGTTATTTGCAAATGTTCATTATTGTTAAATTTTCTTTTTTCTGGTGGTGTATAAAGAAACCATTTTATGGAATGGAGGAAGAGAGAAAACTATTTTCTATAGCACTAGAGAGTAGAGTAGATAGAATTATCAGTTTGATCTATCAGTAACCTAGCGCATACACCACCAAAACTGTAGTGCAAAAGTGTTCAGTTAAGGGAAAAACAACAAAATCTCAGAACAAACAGTTGAAGAAAGTCAAGCATAATGCTTGAAACAAAGAGAAGACATTGGCAATCAAGTAAAAAAGAAGAGTCAAGGATTTACCCACTACTTAGAAAAATCAATAGATAGAAAGTTTTTCTTGGAAACCAATTTGGAGGAACATAGGTAACAATAAAAATAAAAAGTCACACATTCCAATGTAAATTTTTCACCCTAGAATCTTGAATAATGAATCTTAAAGAAGTAGTTAGCATTCATTTTCTTTCAAATAAAGGTAAGATTCAAATTTCTGAATATCCTAGAATATTTGAAATCAACATAAGTATATCATTAAAAGTTGCAAGTTAAAAGCTACTACCAATATAATCATATACAAACCTCATGCTCAGAAGGGAATGTTCTGTCTGTGTAATCGTTTATAATGGACAACACTGGGAGTAAAAAAGCAAATGATCCACCCATCACAGTTGGAAGCCTTGATCCAAACAAAGTCTGAAGCAGTGTGTTCACCCCAGACATAAATAACAATGACTGAATAACACGGGCCTTGTCACCCTGTCCAAAAATAGCAAAGTTTCATATACTTATACCATAATTTATACAACAAAAACAAGAACAGTAAGTACTATAATACAATCTTTATATTATAAATTTCACTTACATGGTTCCCACCCATTGCAGGAACCAGCGTGGTTGCAATCAGAACAGTTGTTCCAAGCATCACAATGTAGTGCTGAAAACCCAGTAGAAGCGCCTCCGCTATCAATTTTTTTTATGCAATCAAAAAGGTGAAAACTTTAAGAGACATGCATCAATATCATCATAAGATTGAATCCCAGAATTAAATTAATAAACTTTTCACCTAAAAGATTCTCAAAACTGACAAGAGAAAAAAAACAAAGGACCTTTTTTTCTTAAGAGAATAAAATCAGAGTGGAATAAAGGTTAACATAAAGCAATCTGCAAACATACCAAGTTACATAAAATTGTTTTATTTATGATAGAGACACAAAACTGAGTAAAAAAAAAAAGGAACTTTTACATGAAGAGATTCCTATTTCCTAACTTCTGTTGACATCAAGGGTATCCTCTCTTTTTTCATCTTGTAACACAAAAAATAAATCAAAAAGGGTGGAAAAAAAAGTGAGAGATACTAACGCCAAGAAGGATTTGAGTGGATGCAATAGTGAAGCTGCAAGAGTTGTTCAGCTGGATTCCACACTGGACCTCTAGAAAGTGCAAGATTCGGTGGTGGTGGACCAGCCGGAGGCGCCTGAACTGGTGGCGGTGCATGGTGGTGCTCCTCACCCATCTTTTTTTTCAAAGAAAAAGAGAGTCTTTGTGAGAATAATTTGTTTCAGTTTGTGGGTAATGAAAAGAAAAGCTGTGAAATGAAAGTGTGGTCTTTTTTTATGCTGAATGAAAGGGGTGTCTTTGAAACAAAGGAAAGAAAGTAAAATGTATTGAAGACAGAGTCTTTTTCTGATTTCGAAAAAAAGGAGTTATAAGCTTATTAGAATAATTAAGTAAAGAGTTGTTTTTTTCCAGAAAAGTACAAGGAAATAGTGAGGAAGGAGTTACTAAGGTTGCGTTTTATTGTTGTCGTGTTCTGGGGGAAGTATTTTTCTCTTCTTCTTTCTTGTTTGGTTTGAGATTATTAATGAGAGAATGGGTTGAATGAACACGTGGATTGCAGTGAATTTTTACAGTCTTCGAGGATGTTCAAACCTCTTCACATTACACGCACTTTGCATTGAAACACTTCTCCAAAATTCAAAATTTACCGTTTGCCATTTTGTGACACATTTTAATCTTTCAATTCAAATGCACAGTGTTCTTCTTTTTCTTTTTCTTCATTCTTCGGATACAATGTCTTTTTCTGTAGTGAATATGAAACTGTTACTAAACTCATGCATATGATGATGCATAAACTGTTATGGTCCACATCTTTTTGCTCTTTTGACAATTGCACAAAACCAGTCAACAACAAAAAAACAGATAAGCATAAAAAAATGTGGTGAGCAATAAAAACTACAGTTACACTTTCAAGAAGTTTTAGTTGTTTGAAACAGTTGAGTGATTAATCTTTAGTCTATAATTCACCCTATTCAATTATTAAGTGAAATTATTTTACATCCTTCCTTTAATAACTAGGATAGATGAAAAGATTATTACTGTTGAAGATTTCAAATTCAGAACTACTTTAGCATTTAATGTTGTTAGAAGTTACAAGATTGAAAAACAAACAGACATTAATATTGCACCTGTTGGCAATAATGAGTTATTTTCAGAAGTGTATAACTAAAGAGTTTTTTTTTTTTAGATAATATATTAGTTATTGTAGTTAGTAAATATATTATATTATTTATCATTCATAATGTTATCTACAATATGTTTATTAAATGTATGACTTTCTATATATTTAATAATTATTAAACTAAAAAAATGGTACATAAATATATTCAATTCAATAATATTATTAAATATAATTTGTTTAGTAGGACATTAATTTATGACTGTTTATATTCAAATATATATATATATATATATATATATATATAT
>Ga0099822_1003361_pt1 | contig 20485 bp, 9 predicted proteins | sample CowpeawhiteBW_FD_76839 | JGI IMG/M metagenome (GOLD analysis project Ga0099822, IMG submission 76839) | Root nodule microbial communities of legume samples collected from California USA - Cow pea white BW | ecosystem: Host-associated > Plants > Roots > Nodule | place: USA: California | collected...
AACAATTTTTATTAGGTTCAATATACATTGCAGACATGCTTTGAAGGTCATGTGAGTCATTGTGAATGGTGTAGGAGTTTAGCACCCTAACTGCATACCCCATTTGATATTGATGTGCAAAAAGTGATGGTCAAGTCACTAAGTAATACATCATGAGTGACCAGTTAATGCAACCATAATTATCACGTGTGTTAGGTGGGAGTTGTGGGTCAATTATTCCACACCAATTTTTCTTAGGAGTAAATATACCTTCCATACATGTTATTGAGGTATTCCTAGACAGTAAACATGCTTTAGTTGTGGATTTCCTTACAATAGAGAAGTGGTGAAACTAATGTGCAAAAAGTTCAAGGCAGGTCACCACTTAATAAGTTAGTGGTCACCACTTATTCCATGCAGAATATATATATATATATATATATATATATATATATATATATATATATATATAATGTGTGTGTGAGTGAGAGAGAGAGAGCTGGATTTCGTGGACCAATTATCTTGCAGCAATTTTTATTAGGTTCAATATTCGTTGTAGACATGCTTTGAATGTCATGTAGTCATTGTGAATGGTGTACAAGTTTAGTGTTGTAACCACAGACCCCGTTTGATATTGATGTGCAAAAAGTAATGGACTGGTCAACATGTAATACATCAAAGGTGACCAATTAATGCAACCACTATTATCATGTGTGTGAGCTGGGGAGTTGCGGGCCAATTTTTCCACAACAATTTCTCTTATAAGTATATTTTAGTGAGTGGAGTCAATTTTGGTGGAGCCTTTGGCGAGAATATAAATGAAAAAAAGAATCAAAATGGAACACGATATCCACCATACTACATCTGAGAGCCTCCTTTTTCTTGGCCTTCGAAAATCTGCACTTCTTCGTCTCATAATTAGAGCTGAAGAGGGAGATCTACTGCTGGGTTTGGATCTTTCAGGAATAAAGAACGAAACTTTGAAGAAATCTTTGAGTTTCAATGGATTTCGTAGGCACGATGAAGTTTGGAAGGATTCCAACACCATTCTCAATGGTCTGCGAATGATTTTTTTCCAAAACCAATTTTGGTCATTTCCATTCACTTTCACAACTTGAAAAAGTTAACATTAATTAACTTCTTTTTCCCTCACGTGACACACTTTCTTTTGCAAGTAAAAAAAAAAATTAAAAATTACTTTCCACGTCAGGGAGTAACATAGTAATCAAATTTTAGTAGTCATTGAATCATTATCCATAACATTTTTCACTAACAACATTTGACTTTTATAATATATTCCATTAAAAGAACATTAAAGGTATGTTCTATAAAATTGTGTATATAAAAGAAAAATTATTTTCAATGTATCTCAAAAAAATATATTTATACTTCAACAATTAAATTATCAGAGTGACAACAATTTTTTTATTTTAAAATAAAATTTACTATTAAAAAATAGATAAACAGAATGGAAATCAAAAAGCTCAACAAAAAATATTAAACTAAACTCTTACATCAGGGATAAAGACCACCTAAATTCCTTTACTTTATCAAGACGATCTTTTGTCCTTTATTCATAATTTCACTTGTATAGTTGTAAAATATTCAATTATACAAAATGATACAGAATGGTGCGGGGTTAAATTACTGTTATGTCAGAAGAACGGAGAGGGGAAGAACACTCCATGTTTTTCTTCTTATTTTTATTTTATTTAATATTTTATATATTATATAATTTAAGAATTATTTTTTCATATAATTTAAAAGTAAAAAATTATTTCTAAATCATATTTGTTTTTTTTTAAATGTTTGATTATACAATCAGAAAATTACTTTTAGTTTTTTAATTATACAATTCCAAACTTCCTTTTAAGAAAAAAATAGCTATTAAATTGTATAATCCAAAATTGACTTTTTAATTTTAAATTATATAATGTAAAAAAAATTTAAATGCAGATAAAATTATAAAAATAAAAAAGAAAATTATGAAAATGCATGAAGAAACTGTCCGATAGTCATTGCGGACAATGCGAAGAGTGAGGCCCGGCCCATATTCACAACAATCGCAAGGCAAATATTATAAATACTTATTATGTTTACTTTTCTATTAATATATAAATGTATATAAGTATTTTATACAATGATATATAATTATCTCAAATCGTATGCATTTATAAGTATGTATAATAAACATTCGTATGATTTTGTGCCACTAAATTCCGGCTACTATATCACTAAATAATTCAAGGATTAAAGTTGGTATTTAATCAAAATATTTTGCCCAATTTGTACAATAATTCGTGGGTGGTGTATGACTTATAATACGATATTTTGTTTTTCAATGCAATAAATGGATCTGTTTAAAAATATTAAATTAAAAGATATTTTTTTCTTGAATTTTTTTTTATATATTTTTATCCTTATAAAATATAAATGTTGTATTTTCAATAATTTTTCATAATCCTTTTTATCCAATAAAATTTTTTAAAATTTACTTGGAAAATTCTTTGTATAATAAAATAACTAATATATTTTAAATTTATAAGTAATTGATATAGTTCAAAAAAATGTTTTATTTAAATAGTTATAATTATATATTTTTTAAATTTAATTTTGGTTTCGTTTTTCTTAAAATATTAATTTGTAGTTAAATTTTTAAATTTCAAACTAAAACAAATTCCTTTACTTTTCATTAATGGTGCTAAATGAGCCACCGTAAAGGGTTTTGGTTTCAAGTTTTTTTTGTCATTATACTTCAGTTTTACAATTGACATATATCCAAACAAAATAAAGAAAAAGATGAGAGTTTAAACTTCGGTTGGTTGATAAGACAACTAAAGCATTAAACGATTACAAAAAATAAAAACAATAAGTTTTGGTCAAACATGAGCACAAATTAAAGTGAGAATAAGAACAAGAAACACCAAGACCAATTTATCAAGACAACAACAATATTATGGCATCCCAAATACAACAGATTAAGACCAACACGAACCTATAATGTTGCAACACCCAAACATAAAAAGATGACAATGGCCATCAAAATACAACGACGACACCAAAACGATAAGAGAAAAAAGTGTTAGGAGAAGGAAGAGAAAAACAATAATGAAAGGAATAGATAAATGAGAAACGAGAAGGAAGATAAATGATAATGTAGAAAAAAACAAACCTCTATAAATACTATAATGGAGGAAAAAGCTAAATTACATGATAGAGAGGAGAAGAATGTAACATTGCTATGTAACAATAACCTTTCACAAATTTATCCTATAGTCTTGGGTAAAGGTTAAATTGAAACCTATACCTGACTGCATGAGTATAGGCTTCAGTTTTTTCAAATAACTGAAGACTATATTCATGTAGTTAGGGTATAAGATTCGGTTTAACCTAGAACCGAAACTTATACTTTAACATCTAAGGTAAAGCTTGTAGAAAACGCAGTGGCATTTTCTTAATTACTTGCACAACTATAGGCTTCAATTATACTTTGAAAACTAGGGTAAAGCCTTTGAAAAATGTCATCGTGTTTTGAAATGCACCATTTTTTTTCTTGAAATCAAAGGTTATTAGGTGAAGCTAAACCATTTTTTTGGTACTAGTAAGTGACTATGAAGATTTAAGAAAAAAAAATTAGACATTTAGTTGAATCATAAAATATACAATTAAAAGACCAGTTGAAAGGGATGGTGAAAAAGATTGTAAGTTTAACTCCCTCTACTAAGGCTTTAGACATTGACTTGGAGAGATTGTGGGTTTAACTACTCCACTAACCAATTCTAAAAACTAATATTGTCTATCTCAAAATAAAAAAAAATGACATTTCAAATTGATTCTAAGAAATTGGTAGATATTATCTTAAAATCTAAAATGAAAATTAATTTAAAATGATAAAATTTAGAAATAAAAATGCCATTTAACGTTTTAAACTAAGTATATTTTGCACACAATAAATTCAAATTAGAAATAAATAATTGATAACACTTTTTGGATAAATTTTATAAAAATAACCACACACAAATTTTATTTATATATATATATATAATTACTATTTTGATTATATAGTTTGAATTTTGATTGATTTTGGTTCTAATATTTGTTTTTGGTTCAATCAAGTATGTAATCTTTCGTAAAATCAGAGTTAACATAGATAATCACATGCGGGTTCAAACTCTTTTCTTTTAATCCCTTCTTCTTTCGCTACACAATCCACCAGAAATTGCCTCCTTGAGAAGTTTGACTCCTTGATGTCTAGGATCACAAATCTAAGATCTTCATTTTTGTTGACTACATTTTATCAGAGATGGACACATGAACTTAATTGTAACTTTAAGATTCGTTTCCTAAATTTGTAAATGACGACGCTCACGAAATAGGATCGCATTGTCTCCATATAATAAGAAATGAATTGACTTATAAAAAAAAAATATAAGAACTATATTACCAATTAAGTATTTGATTCGAGTGACACTTGTCCAATTTATGAGATTTAATCATATAAGTTTAACGCATAACAAACTTAATTGAACCAAAAACAAATATTAAAATTATAGCGAATCAAAGCTCAAAATATACAAACTAAAATAGTAATTAAACACACACACATATATATATATATATATATATATATAAAACTTTTTTCTAAATAAGTATGACTTTTCCATGTATATAACATAATAATAATTTTTTTTTTTGTTGATAAGCCTAAAATCAGTGTATTGGTAGTCTAATGTTATCTTTCTTATTTATTTATTTATTTATTATTATTATTATTATATGCCTGTAATAGATTTAAGGTTTACAGTAATTATTTTAAAAGTGCTAAAAAGAATGATCTTTAAAATTATTCTATATGTAGCCATTAAACTTCAACTTTATATTACATACTCACTAATATGAATAATAGTGTGCAATCATGATCTCAATTAAAAAGAAATATGTGAAAGACCGAAGATTAACCTTGTGATTGTGAAAATCAATTAAACAACAAAAGAGCAAACTTTTAAGCATCTCCAAACCTTGATTTTCAGTCACAGGTGGTTGAGTGATCGGAATTCGGCGCCGACAGCACGCCATTGCCGCACTTTGCCACCGTCCTCAAGCTCTCTACGAACGCCTCCGTCTGTGACTCCTGCGACAGTATCTCCGCCAGCTGTTCCGGGCTTATCGCCAATTTCACCTTCCACACTCCTTTCCTCGAAAACACCTCACCTGTTTCCGACCACATCTTACTGTTGTTGTTGTTATCGTAGGTACACATTCTGTACGGCGTTAAGGTGGCACTGGCGGCGGCGCTGTTCGATAGTTGTCTGGCAATGTTTTTGGTGGATGACAACCTGCAGGAAGGGTCGAGAGGGAGAAGGTAGTAGAGCTCCCCCGCATGAAGCTCCTCGTCGCGGTGGAGCGGCTCCGAGAACAAGTCGCGGCGGCTTCGGAATATTCCGTGGCCGGAAAACTCGTTGGTTATGCAGTCTGCGGTTATGGGGGTGTAGAGCTCCATGATGCCTCCGTTTGGGGTGACGACCTTCACCATCTTATCCTTTTCCGAAACACCTTCACTTGTGGTGATTCCTCTGAACGCACAGTTCCCCATTGATGGATTAACTGACTATGTTTTTCTTGTTTATGTTTTTATGCGAAGATAACTATTAACTACCCGACACATAAAGCATCCAATTCTTTTCTTCTTTCTTTGCGAACCTTTCCGGGTATCTTTCTATGCTTCCTTTGTTTTAATTCAGTGCGCCGGACCCACTTAGTTTGTATTATGAGCAAAGTAAAATTGGATGATTATGGTAATTTTAGTTAATCATTAGAAAATGTTCTTGACCACTATTTGATAATTTATATAAAAATAAAATAGTCTTAATAAAAATTAACTTTTTATATTTAAAAAAAAAAAGAAAAAAGAAATAATTATGAAAAGTAGTGTGAAATAATAATAAAAGAAAAATGGTATAAAAAATACTATAGTTGAATGAAAAACCGAAAACTAAAACGTTTAAAGAGGGAACAATGTCTGAAAAGGAGGTGGAGGATATGATGGAGAATAAGAGGCATAGCGTCCAGGTTTAGTAGATGATTGTCAATGGACACCATCATGGGTTCATGGAAAGACTGATAAAGGGGCATGCCTCATCCACTCTTTTATCTTTGTTTTTTTTGTGAACACATGCACAATAAACTGTATGATTTACCCAGCAGTAATAACACGTACAATGCATACAGATTTTAAATTTGGAATAAGAGTATATTTAGAACATATAGATTGTGTGAATACTATATTGTATTATGATGGGTTAATCTTTTCCAACAATATTAATAAACACATATTATCTAAACAAAATTTATAAGGCATAGATAAAAAATATAACCTTATTGTATTATTTTATTTATAACAATATAGTAGTGATTTTTTTTTTATATAATGTTAAGGTAAAATTAATAATGATAAGACCTCCTCTGTTGTGACAAATTTTTACGTACGTTTGTTAATTCAAAAATACTATGTAACATATGCCGGTGAAATCTAATTTATAATTTGAGATGATGTATATATGATTACAACAAATTATAATCCTTAGATTAGACATCATACGGTGCACCAAATACCATAACAGAAAAGAAAAAGGATTAAAAAAAACGAAGATACAGAAACGTAACGAAGAAAATGAAATTGGGCCAGTGATTAATAGATGGGCTAGAAGTCAATAGGCCCATGAACTGGTTTATGAACTTTTAAACCTAGAAACCCTGCAATCGTATTTCAGTAGCGGCTGCAGCAGAGAAGCAGATTTCTTGTTTCTGATTTGTTATCTTTGAAGGTACTAGTTTTGCTGTTTTACTTTTGACGATTCTGTTTCAGTGTTTCGCATTTGTTATTTGTGACTGTGTTGTTTTGATTTGCTTTCTTGTACAATTGTCTGTGTTGCAGTGTGAAAATGTCGGTCGGGGAAACTGCTTGTTCGTACGCATCTCTCATCCTCCACGATGAAGGAATCGCTGTCACTGTATCCTTTTATGTTCCGATGAGTTGTGAGTAATGTTGTAAGCAATTTATTTTACTTATTTCACTTTTTTTTATTGATGGATTGAGTAATTGGGATTAAAAAAAACAGAAGTTATTTTTCGGAAGAAGGTTTAGGGTTCGTATCATGATTCTGTTAGCTTACTCTTGACGAGTAATGTAGGTTTAATTTAACCCGTGTTTTAAAGTAGGAATTCGTGTAGAAACAATTTAAACACGGATAAAAGTGGCGATGGATTATGTTATGTTGCAGCAATTTCGTTTTCTTTTTTTGGCTTGGATATCGAATCAATTTAAGTACTTGGACACTCGTGAACAGAAGTTTTTTTTAGGAGGAAAGTAGTTAAGAGGATTATGTTAACATTATTTTGTTTTAATTTAATAACGGTGATCGTTAGGATAATTGGGTACATAATCTATTTCGTGTTTAATCACAAATGAATATGCTTGGATATGTTGTGTTGTTCCTTAATTCATAAATAGGCCGACAATATTGCCACTTTGTTGAAAACTGCGAAGGTTAAAGTCGAATCTTACTGGCCTGCCTTGTTTGCTAAACTTGCCGAGAAGAAAAATCTTGGCGATTTGATTGCAAATGCTGCAGGCGGTGGTGGGGCACCAGCTGCTGTTGCAGCTGCCCCAGTTGCTGCCGCAGGTGGAGGTGCCGCTGCCGCCGCCCCTGCCGCTGAGGAGAAAAAGAAGGTAACCCTTGTGAAATTATTGATGCTGCAATTTTTTTGTGATCTTCTAATTGTGTATGGTCGTCTAATTTGTATCTTTTACAATTTTGTAGGAAGAACCTGAAGAAGAGAGTGATGATGATATGGGATTCGGCTTGTTCGATTAGGGGCTTTTTCACTATCATCTTGTCATTTTTTGTGGTTCTTTAACTGTTAGGTTATGTTATACATATTTTTGGTTTTCTTTTTTGTGCTAATTATTTATGTTTGTATACGACTTGATTTTGTAGTACTGTGAACTTAGCAATCGGGGTTTATGTTCATTTGAGAATTCTTATCGGAGAAATGTTTATCATGAATTGTTGTGTTGCCCATTTATTTGCCTCTATTGTTGTCTTGTTCCACTTTGTTTTTGTCTCTGACTCCATACTTCCCACATTGGATCTGTTTGCATGTTGTTTTGGTTCAAGTTTGTTGCACTAAAATGTAGTTCTGATTTCTCAAACAACACCCAGCTTGATCAATATTAAACCAACGATCTTTATCTATGTTCATTTGAATCGTTGAGATGATTTGTGTATTGAATCTGTTTTAGTGAAGATCTGTGGACGAATAATTTTTGTATTAAACTACCTAATCGCATGTTACAAGGGGTTTAGCGTCAGATTCCGGTTTTGGGCTTTTGATGTTTGCACCAAAGTTTAGAGGGGAAGTAAGTCTGGTAATTGTCTGGCTTTATTGTTTATTGATGATTAAATGTCTGGTAATTGTAATTACGTAATTTTCTGTTTACGATAATTAGGAATAATAAAGCCAGTTTCCTATTAGAATTAAGGTATATTAAATGTATAATGTTGGTTCTTTTTCGGTAAAGAAAACAATAAATGTAATTCAAACCATGGGACACAAGTAATTCTATTATTTGATTTGAGTTGTTTTTTCAACTTATAACGATTATTTTAAAACAAAATCTGTTGAAACATTTTTTAGACTCATGTTTCATGGTACTTATGTATACTTTTGTCTAAAATTTGTCAATGTTACAGTATATATTTTTAATTCAAAATAACTTTGAGTAATTTATAAGCGAGAAAAATATTTTTAAATATTTTTAAGTCGATAGCAGTGTTTTCTTGCTGCTTTTTTTTGCTGTTTTTCTTGATGTAAAAAAGAAATCAAGGTTTGTTGGTTTTTATGGTGACTAAATGTGATGTAGGTTCAAAATAATTTTCACTCACAAATTTTTTTATAACTTAATGGTTAGATATTTTAATCATGACCCAACATTTTTTTGTCCCAAGTGAACAGTAAGGGGATGTAAAATAGTTATTATTAAAACTAATTTCTTAATTTCTTAATTTCTTAATAACTAATTTTAAAAATGACTAGACATTTGCATGTCTTTATTTTGGCCTATGATCATTCGACTTATCATTAATTTTGTCTATTAATTTATAATTTATATCAGTATGTATATCTATGAATGAAAGATTAATGACATTTATAGGTAATTTCTTGTATGTAAAATAAGAAAAATTTAATTGAATTTTATTTAAGTTTCATAAGTTTAAATTTTATAAAATATATTTGTGTGATTAGGTTTTGTTTCAATAAACACTATCATAAATATTTATAGAGAATAAGATGAGATAAACAATTTTTTAAAGTCAATAAATTTATACCTAAGTTAATTGGTATAAACAATTTTAGATCGGTGTCTTTTGAACTTTAGTTGTTTTTTAATATACTTTAAATGTCTATAAATAAATTACATTTAATATTTGTTCAATTTTTAAATTACAAAATTTTCTTCCGCCCATATTGTTTTACTACTAAATATTTGTGCTATGCTTATTTTGTCAAAAGATTACAACTCTGTCGAAATTAAAAATCAGACATGTCATGGCTAAGTGATCATATATTTTTAGTAATGCTTTAAATAGGTTCAATATATACAACTTCAATAATGTTTTTAAATTAGGGAAACATGATTAAGAAACTAATTTGATGTTTAAAGTTTTATTTTGTGCCGGTGGCGGAGACGGCGGAAACAACAAGAGCAACTGTGACGACGACGAAAAATATTGTATATGGAATTATCAGAAAACCTATCTCTAGATATCATGTAAAAATAATAAAAAATTAGATATTCCTTTATGTACAACATACATAATAATATATTTATAACAAAAAATAATATAGAAAAATATAATAAATACGCATAAATATATACTGTGACTAATAATATGTAACACATTTAATATGTAACACTTCGAATTTTCTGAGAAATAGATAATACCTATGATTTACACTTCGAATTTTCTTTTTCAGAAAACCTATTCTATGCTAAAATTATGCTATCACTTCCAATCTTTCTGCTAAATGAGTCACTTTTGACAAATTATACTGAATTTTGAAAATAATAAAAAAATAAGTTATATTTAAAGATAAAAAGCTGAGCTGTTGTTATTGAAAACTCATAACAATATCTTTAATATACTAGTTTCAGACCACTTGTAAAATTTTTTTCTTGGAATATAACATCGGAGGTTATTTAAAAAATACGGCATTTTTAAAGCAACTCTAATTACAAAAATGTAAACTTAAAACAAAAAAAGGAAAATAGAGGGCCCAACCGGGTTCGAACCGGTGACCTCTTGATCTGCAGTCAAATGCTCTACCACTGAGCTATGGACCCTTTTTGACATGTAGAGAGCAAAGAAAATAGAATTATTGTTTAACATGAGATAGAATTTTAAAAACCTTTTAATTACGATATCATGATCACGATTTATTAGCCTAGGTGAGAAAATATACAAACTCAGGTGAAAATTGAACCTTTGGTTGTGTTGAAGTGAAAAATTTTGTCTCAACCATCCACGTAATGTTGATAATGAATGGTTTATTAGGTGCGATTTTGTAAGAGCAAAGTGAGATAAAAATTATGTTTCATTTGAATTAGTTGAACAATAATGTGAAGATAGACAAACATTTCATATTCAAATTTGCATCTATTCAACATCATTCATAATAATTTTTATTTTAAAATATAAAATAATTTAGGAAGAATCATTATCAAATTAAAAGTATTATTTTTGTATTAGGTGTCTCGTAAGGGTAGAAAAATTTAAAGGCATTGATGTAAAATTTTCCTAATTTGGATACGAGAAAAGAAGAGTAAGTATTAGTAGGAAAAGTTAGTTGCGTATAGGTGGCTTCCCTCTCCGTGATGTGTGATTGAATGTGTTATGTGTTGTGAATGTGTATTTTGATGACTTCGTCTTTCTTGTGTTCTGCTGTGTCAGTCCTTTTTTCTCTGCTCTCTTTTGCATTTCCTCAAACACATTAACCTCTTTCTTTTTCTCATTCGCATCTCCCCATACCATAATATTAACAATGTCTCTCTCCGCTCCCAAGTTTGCGCACCCTCTTCCTCTCCATCACAGATCCAATGGCAGCCCCATGTCTTTCCACTCGTTCACTCCCTTCCTTGGATCCACTCAGAAGCTTCGTTTCATCACCTCCGTTAAGCTCAATGCTCGCTCTAATTCCACTGTTGTCTCTGTCTCCGATGCTGTCAAGAGCAAGAATCCCAAATCAGCCACAAATCTGGTAACTCTTTTACCGTTTTGTTTTTCGTATCAAATATCAATAATCCACCCCTTTGGGTAGAAGAGATTTTAATTTGTTCAGCATCCTGCATAATGGGTTTCTGAAAATTAAATAAAAAAAGTATCTTTCCACTTAATTCAACCTACCTGATTGGTTTTTGTAAATAGTGTAACCACGAACCGTATAGAGAGTTTTTGCACTGTCCATCAATTAGAAATTGTTACAATACTTACCTTAAAAGTTATGCATGAGATTTTGATTTGATGACATGTATAAAGAATGTTACACTTATGCTACGTAGAGATTAAACTCTTGTTTTATAAGTTTCATGGTTCAATATTTTATTTCAAATGTTGTAGATATTTCACAATTTGATGGCATAGGTTTTGTATTAACTGTAAGGAGAGAAGAGATCTTCTTATGCGAGCTATATCCTACTAGCTTCTGAATCCTGGAAGATATGTTTTTGTTATTTGGAAAGGGCTGTTTGAGATTATTGTTTTTTGTTTGTATTTGTGTGTGCAGCTTATTACTAAAGAGGAGGGCTTGGTGCTCTACGAAGACATGATATTAGGCAGGTTCTTTGAAGACATGTGTGCCCAGATGTATTATAGAGGCAAAATGTTTGGCTTTGTTCACTTGTACAATGGCCAAGAAGCTGTGTCAACTGGCTTCATCAAGCTTCTCAAGAAAGAAGACTCGGTGGTGAGTACGTACAGGGACCATGTTCATTCATTGAGTAAGGGGGTCCCGGCGCGTGCTGTAATGAGTGAGCTCTTTGGGAAGGCCACGGGATGCTCCCGAGGTCAAGGTGGATCTATGCATATGTTCTCAAAGGAACATAATGTGATTGGTGGGTTTGCTTTCATTGCTGAAGGAATCCCTATTGCCACTGGGGCAGCATTTTCCAGCAAGTATAGAAGGGAGGTTTTGAAAGAGGCTGATTGTGATCACGTGACATTGGCATTTTTTGGAGATGGAACATGTAACAATGGACAGTTCTACGAATGCTTAAACATGGCAGCTTTATGGAAATTGCCTATTGTGTTTGTGGTGGAAAATAATCTGTGGGCTATTGGGATGTCACATCTCAGGTCAACTTCAGATCCTCAAATATGGAAGAAAGGGCCGGCATTTGGAATGCCTGGGGTTCATGTTGATGGGATGGACGTTTTGAAGGTCAGGGAGGTGGCAAAGGAAGCTATTGGAAGAGCCAGACGAGGAGAGGGACCAACTTTAGTAGAATGTGAGACCTATAGATTTAGAGGACATTCATTGGCCGATCCGGATGAGCTTCGTGACCCTGGTGAGGTTTATGTTATGCTTTCTTCTCTTAGAATGTACTTCAAATATGCTGTTAATTTTTTAGTAAATTATGTTGCATTTCCCTTGCACTTTTGTTGGTATCTTCAATGGTATTGTATATAATACTTGTACATTTATTCTGCTGTATGGTTTCTGTGCATTATCTATGTAGTTTAGTTTTAGGAGCACTTTTCTCTTGTGTTAGATGTTGGGCATGCAATTGATAATGGATTTGGATCACTGACAACCTTCTATGTTAAAGAAATTGAACTTTTAGTCGTGCACTCTAAACATGTTAATTGTGTAAAGATGCAACACTTGCTAGATTGAATTTTAAATATGTATAACTACATTAGAATCTTAACAATCATGCCAATATAATAGCGACACCATGTTTTGACTAGTAATTGTAGATTCCTCTTGCCTAAACTACAAATTTCTTATGCTCAAGCTATTATCCTCAGATTTGGAATAATGCAGGAAGAAAACTGGCTGAGAGTTGGTTCACTATGAGACATATTCATCCTTTAGCTGTACTTATACTACACTTTATTGATTTGTCTTTTCGAAAAGTAACTTCTCTTATCATTTTGATGGCAAATGCAAAACATCATGGTGCTTGATCTACATTCCTGTTGAATTATGGAAATGTAGTTTGATTAATATTTATAAACAATTTTTATAAACTGAAGTTGTGGATGCTTTTCCGATAGTTTGGTAATGTTTTAGGAAGGTATTTTTTCTTGTCAATGTGTTAAATAATGAGTTCATTTAATTGTGTTGACATAATTCAGATTACCCTGTGGTAATAGTTGCTCTTAATTACTATGTTAGCTGATTAAAGTAGCATGTTTTTTTCTTTTTGAAATGTCCTACTAAATCTTCTGGTCTTGGTTTAGTCTTTGTTTTCTATGCATATTTAGTTGTTATTCTTACAACAATAGTGTCACGTGATCCATGTAACCAACCTAACTAGTGGGGTAAGGTTTTGTTGTTGTTTTTATTCTTGTGGCAATAATATTCATGCCATGATCAAAATGAGCACATCTCTCCGTAGTTTTCGTTGTCTTCTATTTGTGTTGTGTTTGCCAAGTTCATCATAATTGTTCACCATTCATCTGTATGTGCTTTGGCAGCTGAGAAGGCACATTATGCTGATAGGGATCCCATCTCTGCGTTGAAGAAATACTTGTTCAAGAACAAATTAGCCAGTGAACAAGAGTTGAAGGCCATAGAGAAGAAGATTGAAGAGGTTGTTGAGGAGGCAGTTGTTTTTGCAGATGAGAGCCCTCATCCACCACGCAGCCAGCTTCTGGAGAATGTCTTTGCTGATCCCAAAGGTTTTGGAATTGGACCTGATGGCAAGTACAGATGCGAGGACCCAAAATTCACAGAAGGCACTGCTCATGTCTAATGTTTTTAAGTTTGACATGTATCTGCTTGGAGTTTTCAGTTTTAGATTCATGTTCTTATTCTTATACTTTCTAGAAATCAAACATTACGGTCAAAATGCCCTTCATAAAATATAAAGAGGATTTGTTCTTTAGGTTGAAGTTTTATTTTTTCATTTCCTTATATTTGTTAGTATTCTCAGAACTAGTGTCAACAATGACAATTTCCAGTCATTTCTTTTATTTGTCAGTTATTGCAATTATACCAGCCATCTACTCCTCTAGTGGATTCCTATAATTTTTTCAATGAGTATCTTCTAGTGGAACATGAATTCCATATCCACGCGGTGTCCTCCTCATGGTATAGTCATGATTTATCCTGAACTCAGTTTCATATGATTGAGACAAAGCAAATTTGGTTAATGGTTGATATAATGTATTTTACTCTAATGTTGAATATTGGATTGAATTTGTTTAAGATATTTTTGCACAGTAGTCAAGTATTTTAAATTTTGACTTGAAATTACTTAAATAAGTAATATGGTTCAATACAATTTTAATTTACTAAAATAGTTATAATTGTATATCCTTTAAACTTAACTAAGATCTTAATCTTGAAAAATTTTCAATTTGTATTTATGATTTTAACTTTTAACTAGAGCAATTTCTTCAAATATAAACTTAATTTTGATTCTATGACAATTATTGAAGGAGTTTATCTTGTGGACTTCGTTTTGTAGTGGACTTAATTAGGTGATTAAGGGTATCTTTGGCATCATGGGATATCATTGAAGTTAATTATTTAACCATGGTATTATTAAATAACTCATATAACAGGAAAAAAAAAGGAGAAGCTAGAAAACTATCCTTATTGGAGACTTGAATCATAAATTAAAATAAAAAATAAAAAATACAGATTTACAAGTAATGACATTCCAAACTAGAGTGTTAATTTTTGATATCTACACAGGTTTCTAACAGGTAACATATCTGATGTGATTACAGAAGTGCGTAAAGTGATACTTTGGACTTTGCCAGCATCATTGTTTAAATAACAATTAGTTATTCAAATAAATGCAACATTCGTATATTCGGCAACGAAACGCAAGAAAAAGTTGTCAGGAAGTGAAATATTTAATGAACGAAATTTACTAAACACGCATGAACTATGTCTCACATTGATTTACAAAAAAAATATACAAAAATTCAAAATTGGAAAGTGGATATTCAAGAACAGAGACCATTTTACACTATACAAGTAATATCTTGGTCTCTCGAGCGGCAAATCAGAATACTCGGTGCTTATTCTTTTGCCTTTGAAGCTAACAATGTGAGTCGTATAATGAAACTGTAAGTTAACTCACCAAACACCAAAAAACCAAAAGTAGCAAGAATGAAGCTGTAATACTTATCAGATGAAAAATTAAAGTAGAAAAAAGAGAAAAGAATGTGAAGAGACCGTATAAACCGATACTACAACTTCACAGCAGCTATTGCTTCTGGTTTAAAATCAACCCGCAGACCCAATACACGCCTAACTTCTGCTGGAGTTAATCTCCAGGTCATAGGTCCAGAGTTCTCACCCCAGAAATCTAGAATCTCAGAAACCTTCTCAAAATTTAGAATTGTTGCCATTTGAGTAAGACGTGCAAACTTGTCCCTAACAGTTCTCGATGTCATGACACTGAAATGACTCACCAAAGCTCTAGCATCTCGGTCAAGTTGAAGACCACCTAGCTGACTAAATCTTTTTTGCATCATAATAACTTCTAGCCTTTTCACAACGAAGTCAATAATCAAATGAACAAACGTGTCATAATTGTTCGCTGTCATCAGTGGCTGCAGCCATGCCACATTCGTCTCAACAGCATGGAGAAGTCTCTGAACCCATGGATCATTCACCTCATTATTTGCATACTCAGCCTCCGAAAGCTCATAGCTAATTGTTCCAACGCTGTCTAATACTGGTCTTATTCGAGGTGTAATGGTTGACACAAGTTGTTCTATGCCAGCAGTCAAAGCTTGCTTGAAAGCATTGCTGCTGTCAGCCAACTCAGTCAAACAAGATTTTACCTTTTCTCGATCAGCTAGTGCAGGAAACACCTGCATGAAGTTATTCAGTCCGTTAAATCTGCAACTTTAAACTTGTATATTATATAGGCAAAGCAAAAATACATAAAATAAAGAATCACCTATAAATTATAAACCAGCAAAGGACAAATTGACATAGCGCTGTATAAATTGAGAAACAGTTCTTAAAAATAAATCATTTTTCTAATCAATCATTTCAATATTAATGTTAACAGAAGGATTGCTATAAATTTGACCATGTACTCATCACAACATTCAAGGGAAACCGATGTACATAGTTCATTGGGCGAAATCATTGCTACAATTTCTGAATTTTTCAATCATGCTTCAAGTGCATCCTTCTAATCAATTGTCTCCATATTTATGTTACAGAGAGGATTACTACAAATTAGACTGTGTATTCCTCAACACTAACGACAGGAACATCCTCAATCTGTGGTTTTGAAGTTGCAAAAATGTCAATCTCGAAACTGGTTTATCCTATACTGCTGTCTTTATAACTTTATCCAATATTTGTAAATATCACATAAAACTTTAAATCATGTTACAGCAATTCAAAACTACACCTTGCACAAATTAAATGACACAAACTGCACACATTTTGTGAATAATCCCTAACCTAGGAACCTAAAATTACCTTATAATGGGACTTCAGGCACATAATGCATAAGGCAAGGGTGTGCCAACTATACTAACAGCTGATAATTCAAAATTTAATGAATTTCATCAGTGATATACAATTATAAGGTACTAAATATATACAACACTCACCTCAGCACACTGTTCTTCAATTTCATGTTTTAGCTTCAGAACATACTCACTGCTAACATCCATATTATTCAAAGCTGTTGCAATTTCTGTCCCTGTCTTTTGGACACCGACACCACCAAAGAACAACTTTGCACCAAGGTTTGGCTCTCTTAGTTTTTGCTGCAAGGCTTCACTATATTCATTACTGAGTAAACTGCTGGCACCACTCAAAACGGCAACAACAGAACTGATATTGGAAGTGGATATTGCCCTCCGCAGGCAACTCTGCAATACATAAAATACATCATCCACCATAGAAGTGGTAAGGCTGTCAGGCTCGTGTTCATCGATCCTTATTGCTTTTCTGACGTTCTCCAACATGAAATATCCCTCCAAAATCACATAAAATCCGGTTAAATCTTGTGCAACCTTACTGAAACTGCCACTACGGAAAGCTCTGGTGGCACGAGGAAGCAACTCAGGGTCAACAGAAGTAAGCCCTTTGATCTTTGAAATCATGAATTCGGTGTAATCCTCACCAAGTTGCATAAGGGAGAGAATCTCTTCCAAATATAACTCGACCTCTCGTGGGTCAGGACCCTCGGGACCTCCTCCAACAGCAAGTAAATTGGTGTTGTGCGCATTTATCTCAGAGGACAACTTAGCCAACTTCCTATACTCCATATACTTGTTCAAAATCACAGAACTGCGAGAATCACACTCCTCCTGAAGCTCACAGATGGCATACACAATACCATCCTCCCCACAAAGACCACTCAAGATCTCGCTATTCTCCTCAACCGCCATCACAATGTCCTTAAACAAATTGGTCAGACAACCAACAAAATTGACATTACGCTGATCCATTGTCTCCACCAACTGATCAAACTCCATTCTTGACCTCATTGCAATCACTTTCTTCAAGTACCCAACATACAACTGCAACCCCTCCTCCTCTACACCCAGCGGGGTGAAGAGCCGAATGAACCTGAGCAATGATGGGTCAAGGTTCAGGCATTGTGGCACAAGTTTTTTTCTTAACTTTAACATAATATCAAGTTCAATTTCTATGCACTCATTGCAAAAACTAAATGTACACATTATTATCCCAACAGAAAAGTCATGGTATGAGTCAGTATTACATTAACAAATGTGAACTTGGACAAACTCATCAAATATAACAATTTGGAATTGGATGACAGGATTCCAGTAAAAAATTTATGCATATACAGTTTGCTCTTATCTGTAATATATATGTATATGCATTACTCCTATAATTTAAGATATAGTAGAATTTTTTTTTTATATATGTATATGCATTCCAGCCAAAAATTTATGCATATACAGTTTGCTTTTATCTGTAATATATATGTATATGCATTACTCCCATAATTTAAGATATAGTAGAAAAACAGAATCTAAAATACTATTGTTCCCGCAACTTAAAATTTGTAGATCCGTGACTGAACCTGAGAATGGCAGGGTGGTCGCGCTCATCCACTGCGGCAGAGAGCTTCTTCCTTACAATTCCCTCCAACTGCTTCTTCGCTGCTAACAAGCGATCCCTCTGAAGCTGATCGGAGCCGGAATCCTTGTACTGCGCGTCAATTTGGAGGAAGGTCTGGACGTAGCGCGCGGCGGACTCATAGTCCTCTGCCTCGAGGGCACGGTGGACGCCTTCGAGGGAGTTGGCGCGCTCCACAATGGCGTCGATGCGGAGGAGCGTGTTGCGGACGCGCGACTGCGCCAGGTCAAGCTCGCGGACCTTGAGGCTGACCTGGTCAGCGAGGTCAGAGGTGGAAGCCACGTTAGAGAGCATGTAGTCGGCGTCGGAGTTGACGATGTCAAGGATATCGGAGGAGCGCTGGAGCTGGAGGAGGTGACGGTCGAGGTCAGTGCGCTGCGAGAGAAGCTCGTCGAGTTCGACATCGACGGCTCTCTGGTGAGCGATGCACTCATGGAGGAGGCGCGTCATGGCTCCGACGTCGGTGAGTGCACGGACGTATTCGACGGCCTCCGCCGTGCCGAAATGAATTGAGCCACCGAGGGTTTCTTCGTCCGCTACATTATTCCCGTTGACCTCAGGCGTAGTCCCCATCTTTCTCACACCATCAATTGCCCAACCTACAGTCACATTCCCCTTCAGATCAGATCCGAAGTATAACTACAACAACACACAGAGTTTATTATCTAACTCTTAATTATTATTACACTCTTTTCTTAATTATGGAACCCATGTTTTATGTAAGAACTTATTTTCTCATGAAATATTTAACTTTATGCTTGTTGTAAAAATATTTATTTTATAAAATTTTCCCTTTAAAATTCATCATTTTTAAAATATTCTTTAATTATTATTAGTTTTTTCAATGATATTTTAATAAAAGTAATGTTTTAGAAAAAAAAAACAAGTGTATTTGGGGGTTAAATGGATTGGGTGTGACTTAAAAAAAACACAGCACATTTCTCCTCAACTCAGAGCAGAGCACAGAGAGAGGCTCAACATGGCACCTAATGCCACTTTCTTGCTCTCTTTAACATCTTCCTCCTTACCCATATCTTTATTCAACCACAATCTTCATACCCAATTCAGATCTTCTCACAAACTATTCGTTTCCTTTTCCAAGGCTCCGACTTTCTCCTTCACCGCCTCGGCGGCCACGGTGGATAAAGCAAGGGTCGTTCACGGAGGAGAAAACGCGGAGAAAGAAACGTTCAGGCAACCAAGACCAACCGAAGTCTACATCTGCAACCTTCCAAGAAGCTGTGACGTACAGCATCTACTTCATTTGTTCAACCCTCATGGAACCGTACTCTCTGCTCAGGTTTTTTATGGCTTCTTTCACTTGTTCCTTCTTCTCTTCTCACTAAATTATTCATTTTTTTTTTAAAAATCAGAGGTTGTAATCTTCTTAGCTCTAGTTATTATCTTCATTTTCATTATTAACTAGCTAGTTCAGCTGCAGATATGTTTTCACTTTTCATCGTTATGATCTGAATCAGCAATGGTGGAAATGATGACAAGGTACTGTGTTGATGGGTGACTGCACTTGCAGGTTTCCCGCAGTGAGACTGGTGAGAGTAGAGGGAGTGCTTATGTCACAATGGCATCTATTGACTCAGCAAAAAGGGCAATCGAGGCATTGGATGCATCGGTTCGTGAGTGTGAAACTCGCTCAACGTATCTATTTCGTTAATGTGTTCTGGCTGTTTGTTTGATCTGAAAATGTGTTTTTGGTTCCTTTTTCACAACTGAAGGATGTTGGTGGGCGCGAAGTGCTGGTTAGATTTTCAGCTGAGATGAATCCCAAGAGGAGGAATCTTGATACAATGAATTCGTTACCCATGAGAACTATATACTATGAAGGTCCTCATAAGTTGTATGTTGGGAATCTTTCCAAGTTTACCATGCCTGAAGACCTGAGGCAGCTTTTTGGTAGATTTGGTAACGTGACTAGTGTAAGGGTGTTGCAAGATACGAGACAAGGGAAACAAAGGGTCTATGCGTTTGTCTCCTATCTTTCAGAGAGAGAACGGAATGCTGCACTATCTCTCAATGGAACGGTATATATATATATATATATATATATATATATATATATATATATATATATATATATATATATATATATATATATATATATATATAT
>Ga0099822_1003362_pt1 | contig 20484 bp, 11 predicted proteins | sample CowpeawhiteBW_FD_76839 | JGI IMG/M metagenome (GOLD analysis project Ga0099822, IMG submission 76839) | Root nodule microbial communities of legume samples collected from California USA - Cow pea white BW | ecosystem: Host-associated > Plants > Roots > Nodule | place: USA: California | collected...
ATATATATATATATATATATATATATATATATATATATATATATATATATATATATATATATATATTATGACTATTTATGACTTAATAGACGTCAAAAAGAAAAAAAAATAATAATAATAATAAACAAGCGAGAAGCCGTGGGAAGTTGTGTTCTTGTTTTAATTACTTATGTTGGGTGAGTGCCACTGAATTTAATAGAAGATGCGGTGACTTTGATATTTCTGTTATTAAGTGGTTAGTGATACTTTGAATAAGATTAATTTTAAACCAATTATATTATTGATAATTTATTAACTAATTATTATATAATAGTTTTTTTTCTCTCTTGTATCTTTATATATGTATATTATTATGGGTTAGTTGGTCCGACAAAAATAAGTCGAATTGGAATGGTTTTTGAAACAAAAAATCACTATTTGTAATAATTTATGTCCAACAAAATGGATTGATGGATCAGGTCAAACTGGTCTTCATTTCTTTTAAATTTAATTTATTTTTTATTTTTTATTTTAAAATTTCGTTTATATATATATATATAATTAAAAACATGTTTAATCATTTAAATTTGTTTTTTAAATTTTAATTCATTAATTCATATTTTTAATTAGATAAATTAAATAATTATATATTTGCATATTAAATTACTATATTATAACTAATAATTAACTTGATTTATAAGTGTTAATGATTTAAATTACAATTTTACTATATATTTACACCTTTAAAAATTATAATATAGAAAAACTAATCTTTTAAAATATTTTGTATTTAAAAAAAATGACGAAAGACTATTCTTATTTATGTCCGTCAAATTGACATAACATGAGAAAATTAGTTGAAAATTGAACCTAAAACATTCCATTTTGGACGTGTTCACCCGTCAAGCCTGACTCATTTTATCATCTTTATATATCATGATATTGAAGTATATAGACGTTATTTGATAACACAATGATTTTTAATTATAAGGATATTATTTTTATAGTTTGTAATTATTAATGATTATGATGCTACTATTGAATTATTAATAAATATAGTCACACCACTTTTAATTATGTATTCATTAAAAAAAAAGTTATCATTTTGTTTTTTTAAACAATTTTATTAATTGTTATACTTTGTAGGGTCTGATACATGTCCGTATGATATATTTAGGTCAAGATGGGTTTGATAGTTCTCGGTCAGGATAATTTAGTAAATTTGGGATGTAGGGTTGGATACATCTTACTCATCTATTTATTACCCTGTTCAAGCCTAACATGCAAGGCAAAAAATATGATCAAGGCAAAAAATATGATATAGGCAAACTAGACTTACCGAGAGACGAGACAAGAGCATGTCAAACAAGAACCTACCAGCTTCGATAAGGTGGTAATTGCCCTCTTTAACGTTACAACAAAGTATTCATTAGCATTTATGAAAAGTTTTAAATGTCCCTAAAGGTAATTAATGATAATCAGATATATAAATATGGCTCTCCTTCACCTAAAAGTATATTAAGCTTGTTATTATCACTATTGCCATATGTTTCACACCTGGAGCATCAAAGTACTTGCAAGTATTTGTTGTCTCGTGGTTCATTATATCATACTTGTTAAGGACATCCCAATTTTAAAGACAAAATATATCCCGGTAAGCAACAAAGGAATAGTACCATACTTTTTCGGACAAATTGGTTCCATACAATAATCATTTTTGTTATTTTGACTATAAAAATACATGTGGTACGAGTATATATACATGTGTTATTTATTTATACGGTATCAAAAAATAACAATTTTATTATTGTTATTTATTATAAATTTAAATGTAAATTTTATAAGATTCAATGAAACTGGCATACCGATACATATCCTTTAGTGGGTTTAAATCAATCTCTGTTATTCTAACGTCTTCGATGAACTTAATGAATGTGTCATTGTGAATTTTAAATATTATAACACATTGAATTTTTAAAAAATTAATTAGAGATGTCAAAATAGATTCTGACATGCAAACCAATTCGGCTTACACCGTGTTTGAGTCAGATTAGGTTGACAAAATTCTAATTTTTTTATTTTTAAATGTGAGTTGAACTGAACCTGGCTATTTAATGTAGGATGTTTAAGCCAGATTGAAGGTGAGTGAACTCGTAACCTACCATCAACAACACTTTATTAATTTTTTAAATCTTTTTAAAAAAAATTATTTGATATATTTAAATATCACAATGTTATTCAATAATTGTGATGTTTAATTTATTTGTATAAGTTATAAACATTGATATTTTAATGTTAAAGTACTATCTTTATAATAATATTTGAATAACTTGGTAAATACTTTGATTTCATTGTTATAAAAAAATAAATCGAGTAAAACCACTTTCATTCTATTGCAATAAATATATAAAAATAAAACATTTGTAAGTAAGTCAACCCATTAACCAGTCAATTTGTGATGGATTGAATTGGGTTACAAAAATGTTAACTCACAAAAAAAAGAAGTTAAACTGACTCATTCTTAACTCAACCCATAGAGAATTAACTTGTTTCACTCATAAATTAACGTTAAGGTTAAGGTTGAACCACACATTGATAAATGTAATCAAAATAAGAAAATTTAGGCACAAGATAATTTTTGTGTAAGCACGTTACAACATACATTATTGAGAAAACTAAAACAAACAAAGAATACAATTAAATTTCTAAGTTCGCTTCATTATACTGAATAGTAAAATTTTCTAATAAAAATCTCAGTATTCTTTTGTTGAAATACTCTTTTAGTCTTCTAATTTTTATAAAAAAAATTAATTAATTTCCTAGTTTTTTATTGATTTAATTTAGCCCTCTAATTTTATAAAATATTCCAATTAAGTTATTTTGGTGTTAGATTTTTATTAAAATTAATATATCAAATCATTTTATCTACAAAACTTAAATATTTAAATTAATTTTATTTTACAGATAAAGTGATTCTATAAATAAATTATAAGAATTTTAATATCATTTAAATGAGAAGAACTTAATTGGATATTTTAATAAATTAAAAAAGTAAATTGAAAGAAACAAAAAATGAGATGTAATTGAATTTTTCATCAATGTGAGACCATATCAGGATTTGAAACTTTTTTTTCTTTAAAAGTCATAATTTTTTTCATAAAACTATTTTACAATTTTTACAAGGTTCAAAATTCCGAGAATCCTTAATTAATTATAGTCTCATTTAACCCCTCAATTCCTTAGTATTAAATTTACTAACTGTAACTTTTAAGATTTGAAATTCACTATTGGTTTAAGAAATTGTCTTAGCACGGTTAGAGTTCATGTTTAATTATTATATCTTAAATCTTTATTCTTAAGTAATACATTTCCACAGAATATAATTATTTGGACATAATGTTCTTGAAAAAAATCCAGACAAGTTAAAATATTTTCACTGTAAGTTACCCAAAATTTTGATCATAAGAAAACAATAAAAGGACATTCGAAACAAACTTTAATCTACGATTTATTTTAAACATATAAACAAAATAATTTGTAAATAAGTGTGAAATTCATCACGGTTTTTTCTAAACTTAATACAAAACATGAACAAAATTGAATTTATTCTTTTGTCTGTGATATAATTTTTACAATATTAAAAAATTTAAATATTCTGAATTTATTTATTTATTTTATTTTACATTATTTAATTTTTAAAATATTTTTGTGTTATTAATATAATTTAAATTTAATCATTTTAATTTCTGCATAAAATAATTGAACTATTACTAAAAAAAATATCAAATACAAAAATTAAAAATAACTGTACAAATTTCAACAAAGAAAAATTGGTAAAAAATTATCAAAAAATAATACTATCGATTTTTTTTTTAGTTACATCAACTAAGAAATAATGTTAAAAAAAATTCCATTGATGTTACTTGTGAAATTCTTAGTAACCATTGATGAACAATATTCTAACCTATATTATGATTAATGTTTGTAAAAAATACCTCCAAATGAAATCTGACTAAAAGTAATATATTTTGTTAATAGAAAAAAAAAACTGTATTTTGCATCAACAAAAGATACATCACATTGTCAAGTAAAATTATAACCTATGAAAAATAACATCAACTCTGACAAAAGAGAAAAAAAATGACAATCTTGAAAAAAAAAATACTAAGATCAATTTTAATACGAAAGAAACATATTAATCCAAAAAAAAAAAATACCTGACCCTCTTCCTCTACTAATCCAATGATATTTCAGTTAATCTCAAATAAGAAAAAAAATGGAAATAATGATATAAATTTTAAGAAAACAAAATATAAATCTTTTACCAAAAATATATATCAATCTTTTATTTTCAATGAAATCATATAATCTTAAGTAATCAAATTAGTTTCATAAATTTTCAAACTCTTTATTTATTTATTTTTTTTATTTTCAAACAATATATTTATTATTTTATTTTCGAAATCTATATAAAAACAAACCACTCCCTCATAAATTTTTATCCAAACACAAAATCAGAGTCTGAGACCAAAACAGTTTTATCTTTAGTGCGAGGGAGTCCTCCATTGGTCTTTTACCAAAAAATTCTTCAACTATTAATTCATAAAATAATAATATAACATATTTGTTAATATGATTTTCAGACACATATTTAATTACGAATTAAAATTATTAAAAATTATAATAAGTGCAACAAAAACTATAATAAGTGCGTGATTGGGTTGACCTAGGGTGAATTGAGTAGCGGGTGTCAATTATGATTCAATTTTTTTTCCCATAAAACCATGCCTACCGTGAAGTCATTCCATATATAGTTGCATTAGCTAAATTCAGCTTCTCTCGATCCGTTCCTTTTCATGTCTTCCATTTTTAAGTGGATGCTAAATGTGTGTCTCACGAGGAAAATAGAGTTTGGGCTAAGGCCCTCTTGGGATAGAAATAGAATGACCCAAAGAAAACTCAGGAGGGCCAGCCCAGGAAGTTGAGATGAAATTGTCTATTAATTTTGAGCCACGTGTGAGGGGCATTATGGGAATGGCAATGGAAAAATCTTAATGTTACCAACTGCTGTGGAAATGAGACCCACTCGGTATTACTTCAGGGTTCCCTCACGGAACGGAACAAAAGGCGCACACAATCGCCATAGAGAAAAGAACCCCGACCAAACAAAAAAAGCCCTAGAAAAGATTTTGGAGAACCAATTTCTCACTCCACAAAATCTCAACCTCTTCTTTTATTCTTTCTTTTGGATAAAACGTTTGCTCATACTGAATTTTGTTTTCTCTTGTTTTGCTTTCTTTTCGACATTTTTTCTGCTTCGGTGTTTTCAGGAAGAAAAGGACAAGAGTAATACAGGATAGTGCATTCCTTTCAGTTCTTCGGTTCTTCGGTTCGGGACTCTAATCCTCGATGCCTCTCTGTTTTTTCTTCTCTTTTCTCAAATTAGGGTTTCCGTAAGCGTGCCTCTTTCTCGATTATCAACAAACTATCGTCATTCTGAGTAATTTTCTCTTCTTTTTCCTTATATCGATTTATGGATTTTTGTTTTGTTTCAATATTAGAAGTTATTTTTTGGATTTGCTTGGTTACCCTGGATCTCGCTGTTATCAATTTGAGGTTAACATTTCTTTTTGTACCAAATTCTTTCAAGATGGTTGCAATTCTAACCATTAGTCCGTGCATGTTAGGTTTTTTTCCCACTTTTAAGTTTGCAGTGATTTTAGGGTGAACGCTGTCATTGTTTGAATTGATTGTTGTTTGTTTCTTTGTTGTGTTGTATTTAATCGCTGTAATCAGGTTGAGGAAGGTGATTTGTGTTTGGGAATAATGTCGCCAAAATATCAGACTCTGGACAATCGTCCAATTAACCAGTGGAAGGTTACGGAGTTGAGAGAGGAGCTGAGGAGGAGGAGGTTAAACACCAAAGGTTTGAAGGATGATTTGGTAAAGCGGTTGGATGAATGCCTTCGTCTTGAAAGGGAGAGTGAGCAGGATTCTGAGGAGGAGGCCAATGGTTTTGATGATGGTCATGTAGACGGGGAAAAAGATTCTGCGGCGGTTACTATGGATGCTAAAGTCGTTGACGCAACTGACAAGGAAAGTACCCAAACATTTGAGACAGCTGAAAAGGGGAAGAGTGATGTAGTTGAACCGATTGAAACAAAAAATGAGGAAAAGTTTCCGGGGGTTGTGGATGAAGACAGCAATAAGAATGACAAGCAGGGTGGTATTGCTGGCCAAGTTGACATTAATAATAGTGTGTCAACCATGGATGAAGAAGTTGAACACGAGGGCTTTCCCTCCGGTGTAGATTCTGGAAATGTGGTAGAGGAGGCCGCTAGTACTCATGCTTCTACTGTAGAGACCACAATTACAGTCACTGAAAGTGTAGTAACAGGAGTGGTAGTCAGTGGTGAGGATACATACTGTGCAGAAAAGAACAATGAGTTTTCTGCAGCAAAGCTAGAGAATGATGAGGAGTCAAAGGCGCAGCTGGATGGTGAGGATACAAAGCCCCAACTGGATTCTGAGACAAAGCCCCTGCACGAGGATATTGTGCCCGACTCTTCTGTTCCAGAAAACCAGGTATCTGAGGTCAACCCTAGTTTAGGGTCTCAAGTAAAATCTGATTCTATTTCTACTGATTCTGTGTCAATTAATCAAAAGAATGAACTAAAGGATACTATAATTACTGATAATGTCAAATTAGAACAAGATATTGTTAAGCCGGAGATGGTGGAAGAACCATCATCCAGAAATGATGTACCTGTTTCTTATGATGAATCACATGCAATGGATGTTGGAGGGCGGCATGAGAAAAAGACATCTGTTGAAGAAAATATCAATAATGTTTCAAGTCCAGATTTGAATAAGACCAATAGCAGTGATGATGTGGGGTATCCAGAAAAGTTGAATTTAGACAGAAGTTCTGGTGATGATTCCATGGAAGAGGATTTGCCTGAGACTAAGCAAATTGATTCTAAGTTTAATGTTGATGAACTTAGAAAGAAAGTGGAGAGTATTGAAGAGCCTATTGTGAAGGAGGAGAGTAGGACTATAGCGGTGGGAGATGGTGTATCTGGAGGAAAAAATGATACCCACCAAGATATTGACATTAGTCCCGTTGCCCCAACTGAGAAACGAAAATTCCATGGTAAGCAACATATGTCTGAAATGGACTTTTTTTTTTTAAATTGTTATACTACTGAAAAGGTAAAGCAAGAGTAGTATGCACTATATGTTGCATTGCTGTTATTGGTTTCTTCTTTATGTATCTTTAGTAACCTTCTATTATTTGGAAAATTGTCACAGAACAAATATCGGTTGGGAACAATGAGCCTGCAAAAAGGCAACGCAGGTGGAACACTGAAACAGTTAAAGGTCCAGATCCACAAAGCACTACTCCCAGGCCTGCTACTACACCTAGAGATGAACCAATTGCTCTGAAACGCAACCTCTCTAGGTCTGATTCCACTGCTACTGATGACACACCTAAAGAGCGCATTGGTAAGCAACATTTTTCTGATTAGGGTCAACATTTGTAGTGTAGTTGTTGAGTTGTATTAATGCGGATCAGTTTTCAAGTGCTAAGCCTCTAGCTTGAAAAAGTAAATTCCTAGCACTTTCAGATTTCAATCCTGGACACTTTTTGAAGCACAATTTGCTTATATATCTTATAATCTTATATATGTTGTTACGGTTTTTTATTTGAAGGTGGAAAAGTATCTGTTGGTTGATTTTAAGTACACGAATGCATTTAAGGAGACAAAGTTTGATTGTTGTTGATTTGTCCTATGCTTTTTTATGTGGGTGTATTCTGTCTATGTTGTATAGCACATTGATTTTATTGTCATACTGGCATGTGTTGTGTGTTTTATGTTTCTGGTTTTGAAGTTGAATAGTTTTTTGTAATCTTTGGCAGTTCCACCATCACAAAGGTCCCCAACTAATTCCCTCAGGATTGATCGATTCCTCCGTCCATTTACTCTGAAAGCTGTGCAAGAGCTTCTTGGTAAGACTGGGAATGTCAGCAGTTTCTGGATGGACCAAATAAAGACCCATTGCTATGTTACTGTAAGACAATTCTTTTCTCTAATGTCTTCCTGCAACTGTTGATTCCCACATGATGTTATAGTATCTTGTATTCATCTCACGGTTTTAAGTAATCTTTTGATTTCTTCGTGGTATAGTACTCATCTGTTGAAGAAGCCATGGAGACACGGAATGCTGTGTATAATTTGCAATGGCCACCAAATGGTGGGCGTCTCTTAGTTGCTGAGTATGTTGATCCTGAAGAAGTGAAAATGAAGTTAGAACCTCCTGTACAGGCTGCCCCCATCAGCACTGCTCCAGTAGTTCCGCCTGTGGTCCCCACATCACAGCCAGAGCCTTCCCCTCGACTGCACAGGGAGCAGCATTCAGTTCCAACTATGCTCCCACCTCCACCACCATTGTCAAAAAACCCACCAGTTGCAAGAGATCGGCTTCCATCACCACCACCTCTTCCTGAGAAAGTCGACCCACCTATTGTCACTCTGGATGATCTCTTCCGCAAAACCATATCAACTCCTCGGATCTACTACTTGCCTTTATCCGAAGAGCAAGTTACTGCAAAACTTGCTGCACAGGGTAAAAGCGTGAGGCAGTAGGCCAATTAGCACGCAATTCTTCCCTGAAAGCTTTTACTGATTTGGTTTTATTTTTCATCGTGTTAGTTAGTGGTATGAATTTATTGTGAATGCGGCAGATCTGGTGGTGTTTTGTCTCGGGAAGAAATTGTAGTTGCCAATGCATATTGAGACTTAAATTTATTTAGTTTTAGAACGTTGTGAACTAAGAGCTACAGGGGTTTGATAGATTTTCCCCACTGTTTGAACTAGGCTAAGCGAACCGTTACCTGAAACTACTTCAACTTTTATGGAAAAATTTGACTTAGATTACGTCTCTTCTCCAAGCTGTTAATTGTTTACGGTAGTCGTCGGCTTGTTCTTGTTCCGCCTACCTCTTGCGACTGTCAATTTTTTTTGTCTGTTGATAGTCAGCCTCGTGATTTGTTTGATATACAGGAGGTCTAATATTTTGCTTGAAAGTTTAGTTTGCTTTAGTTCTATAACTGATTGAGTGCTACCAAGCAAGTATTTTGACTATTAAAGACTGGTTCTAGAATCTTGTGTAATCGGAAGATGTATATGGTGCGAACATACCGCCATGTTGAAGGCCTACTAACGTCCCTCAAATTATTAGAGTCAAATATCAAATAAAATAAAATAATTTGTGGAGTGAGATTTAAAGTGTATTATTTACATATTGTCGTAAAGTAGTTTTTTTCTACCATTTTTATGTAATTTCATTATGAAATTACAATACAAAAATGGTGCAAGTTTTAGAACAGTTGAGTTTGGACAAATAGTGTCAAGTTGATAGGATTTCAAAATGAAGAAGTTATGTTATCTAGAAGTGATTTTAATGTGGATGAACAGAAGTCATGCTAACACTACGAATTCTTTTGTATTTAGTCTCTGACAATGTTCGGACTTGGAAAATCAATGTATAGTATGGTCGATCGGGACGTTTTAAAACTAGAAACAAGGGAAAGAAACCAGAACATACCAATTAGATATAATTGCTTTCCAACTTACTAAAAGTGCTCTGAATAGTACAGGTTGACCACTCAGATACAGATAGTCAAGTGTAACAGACCAATCCATAAGATACCTGATACAATTAATCAGTCTAAGAAAAAGTTTAATACAAATCAGCTAAGTAATTGTATTAAGATATGGATATAATTAGGTAAGTGATAAGTAAAAGTTCATTACAAATAAAATAGAAAGTCTAAGTAAGGTAATTTTATACACATTGATTACTGTATTTAATACTACTAATTTAAGCATGAAAGTATCTTATGTAAGTACCATTTCAACAGTTTTGAACGATTATAATACTTTGGAGAATAAACAGATTGAGAACAGGAGTGATAGGAAGAGTCGGATATTAAGAAGTTGAGGTGCGGTCCTGTAGAAACATATTGAAATATGGGAGTAACTACAATTCATATTCTCCCAATGTTATATTTGAATAATTTAATCATGGTTACTTCCTTCATGAAGGTTTTCCATGGTTCTTTCACATCTCACCTCCATGATATTGTGTTAATGGCAGAAACTGTCTCCAGCAAAAAAATAATGTCTGCATTTCATTTGGTGCTCAGTGTGCAATCCATTGAAAAACAGAACTGACACCTGAACTATGGAAGTTAAGATTCTAATATTTGATTTTTTGTTTTTTGTTTTCAGCCAAAGATCTAAGATAAAAATCTTTTGAAACTGTACGGAGAAACTTAAATTGACTGAGGCAATTCTTGAAGTCAATTCACATTATAAACGAATCTGATTTAAGTTAGTTAAGTCGTGGGGTTACGATTGAGACAATAATCAATTTAAGCTTTTGATTTTAGTTATTATCTATTTTATTTTGATAATGCAAAATAAAAAATTGTTTGTTTGGTTTGAATTGAAAAAAATATAATCATGAACTGAACTAATTATAATTCGTTTTAGTTTGAAACGAACAGAGTAACTTAGTTGACTCATATCAACCATATTAATTGATTTTATTTAAATTTTCTGATTTTCTGATAGATTTGGTCACTACTTTTTGTCTGTGTTATCGCTATGTAATATCCTCCTAGTCACAAGATGACGGAGATAGCAACGTGTGAGTGGACTGGCTTATACGGTTAGAGTGAAGAGAAGAAATGTACTTCAAACGGAAAATCATAATTAAATCCAAAATAATTTAAAAGCATTATATATTTTTCTTATTAAATTTTAGAGTAAAAATGTATTAATCTTTCATATTTTATGAAATGTGAAATTAATTAATAATTTTAAATATTAATCATTTTTTGATCTTTGATAAGAAAAACTAAGTTTCATGTTTTGAATTTGAGGTAACGTGACTTTGTAATAAGAAAAACGGTGTATTTATTAAGAGAATACTAAGTGTCATTAAGAGAATACTAAAAGGATTGAAATTAAATTCAAATTAATATATTTTTTTAAAGATCAATTTGAATTTATATATGTACCTGTTTTCTTCATATTGATAACACTAATAATTATGAAATTGAATTAAGTGAAACATGTGTCAGATATATTTTCATATTTTGATAGGAACAGAGGGTTGTTTCTCAAGTCCATAATGAGGAATCAAACTAAGACATTTCGATGGACTCAATCCTATCGTATGAGCCATGAAATTTAAACCTGTGAGATGATCAACCACCCAGAAAAAAAAAAAACGTTAACATCAACGAACAAATGCAAAATAGTTGATTCATGTTCAAAGAATGGGAAAGTTTCAGACAATCGCAATACACTATATCATCCCTTCGATTATTTCATTCAAAAACATTGCTAAAAATGGGATTAAATACAATTATGCCCTAACAAGACAGCCCCTAATGATATCTCTTCTGTTGCTAAAAATGTAAAGTAAATGGTTTATAGACCATGTCCATCAACATACACATGAAAAACATAGATGCATCACCCATCTGTATCTCAGCATTTCATTGCTTTCTTCAGAATAAAATCCCTAACAGAGATTGGTAAATGGTACATGATAGCCATGACAGTAGAGTAATGTCCATAGGTAAACCATGCCGGAGGTTTCTCCTTAAGAATAGCAGCTACAGTGTTTTTAGCAAACTCATCTGTTGGGGTTGATTTCGTCTTCTGAGAAAAGTAAGCTCTGTCTCGTATTGCTGCTTCAAAAGGCTTGAACAATTTCCATTCAGGCATGCGGTTGTAGCTGGCTATGGCAGAATCTCCAATATTTGATTTGATAGCTCCGGGGAGAACATTCACAACATCAATTCCAAAATGTCCAAGTTCCAATCTGTATCCAACATGCACATGTTGAAGATGAGGACAACATATTCGACGAAATGTAAATAATTGGGACAGGGTCAAAACACCATCCCAAATGGTGTATTGCTGCATATATATATATATATATATATATATATAGTGTTTTTTATAGAACAAGGTGTCTTTCTGTTGCTAAATACTGTTGGTTCTGATGCAGACATGAAGGCACAGACAAGTGTAGGGTAAGGCAAGTTTACCTTAATGAATCTGTCAAAGCATGAAGAGCAGCTTTAGAAGCTGTGTAAGTGCCTGACCAAGGTCCAGAAGCCAAGGCAGCAACACTACCAATATTCACAATCTTCCCCTTTTTCCTAGTTGCCATATGAGGAACAACCGCCTGAACCATTCTCAAGGAACCTGCGTATGCCCAATCAAACGCACCCTCTACTTCAACATTCAATTCACCTTCTTCGATACCCATGCAGACTCTCAAATTCAAAGACACAAAAATGGAGAAAAAGTACAATATGTTACTTAAAGGGTAAAACTACTTCTAAATTCCTCGAACAGGTACCGAAACTTGCACTATATCTGTTTGTGGTAATGCCACGACACGATAGACAAATTGAGTGAAAACAGTATTTCAAATAGAAACGCATAGGTGTCCAGAAGTTCATGATTGGGAGAATTCAAACTAGTTTTACTTTTAAAACAACTGTCTCGTTTCTTCGTTTTATATACTGAAATTCGAAACTGTACATTGAAATTAACCCTATTGATGATTCTCTGTTCTCTGTCAATTATCGAACAGATAGATCTCATATATCAGATTTCCAATTACACTGAAGTTCAAATAGAAGGGATTTTGCAAACAAGGACAAATAATTAGATGAAAAGGGTATGGTAACCGTACTTACCGAATACATTGGTGTCGAAAGTGTTTTGAATGGAAGAGAGAGGAACCTCGGCGAGTGGGCCCACGCACTGAATACCAGCGTTGTTAACGAGCACGTCGATGCGACCGTACGTCTCGACAACAGCGTCAACCACTCTGCGCACGCTCTCATCGGACTGAACATCCAACTCTTCCAACAAAAATCGGTGGTCGTGTTCCAGCTCCGCCATGCTCGACCGCGACCTACTCGTCGCCACCACCCTGCACTTCTTCTCCGCGAACGCGCACGCAAGCGCGTGACCTATTCCTCCCGTGGAACATCCTGTGATGATAACTACGGGTTTTGGATTATGCTCATCTTCCATTTCTTCCCGAGCCAACACCAAAAGTGCATGTGAGAGTATATTAATCAGAAGCAACTCCAACCAATTTTTCTGTCATTCATTTATTATCTGTCATACACTTCTAATTCATATTGTTTTAAAAACAAGTATTATTAACATTTTAATTTTTTTTTATTATATTATATCACTATTTTCTTATTTGAGTAAACAATATTTTAATTTATTACATGTTAATTTACTGAGAAGCCGATAAATAAACGAATGTGTAATTGTCATGAGGCATCAACAAAATCGATTCATTCTTCAATCCTCCAAGGGACAAGAAATAATTTTAGGAATGAATGAAATCATGATCATATCGATGTGGTGTATTATGATCCATTTTCTATTACCGATCTCTTAAACATGTCCTCAACAAATATTGATTGAAATATACAATCTCACAATTAAACATTTTAAATAATAAATTATAATAAAGTCTTACTCTTTGGGAGTGGTGAGCACATGTACCTCTTTATCTATTTATTTATTTATTTTAATAGAACAATAGCGTTGGGATAAATGGGAAATATAGCAGTGGTAGGCTTCTTATAATGGTGAAAAACATAGATTTCTTATAGAATGATGCAAGCAACTTTTATATATATATGTACGCCTAAGAATATTTTTAATAAATAAGTTTTGAATAACTTTCTATCCTTTTAGCGCGTTTAGAACTTTTACATACATTAAAAAAGTGATTTAAGATATTAGCATATTATTTATATTGTTTTGTTAATAATGTTAATGCAATTGTGTCTCTGAACAATTTGGAAGGTTAAAACATTATTACCGTCAAAATACTAGTAAAGATTCTCGACTTTTGAACGTTTAGAAACAATTAATGAAGTATATATACTTAATATCTCTGATCGATTTAAAAAAAAAAGTTTATTAATAACCTTTTTTAAAATATTATTTAGTCAAGTTTTATTTTAACACCGACCTAAAATTTAAGTAATTATGAAAAACATTTAAGTACTAAAATTATAATATCTAAATTATATTGGTAATATAAAATATAACTCAAATATACAATAATTTTTCCTATTTTATAAGAACAAATACTCAATTTGTTGGGAAGTAGGTTGAAATATTTAAGGAGAAAATTACCAAAGTGGAAGCACAATTAAGTGATGTGTTAAAAAATACCTTATATTATTGTTGAAAAGAAGATATTCACATGTTTGCAAGGTTCACGTTCGATATGACAAACATAATCATGATATTTTAACCTATATAGATTGATTATTGATTCCCACATCAAAAATAATAATTCAAAAGAAGAAAGCTCGACAAAAGAAAAAAGAAAAGTTTGTAATTGAATAAACTAAGAAGTTAATTTCCTCTTTCCATGGTCGGGAGATACAATATCTTGATTGACAAATATAACTAAGGTTAAAAAAGCCTAGTGAGAAGTAGAGAACTGCTAAAGTCAACCATTTCACTTTTACACACAAACTCATCATCATTATATATGCATCTTTAATTAATAGGTTTTTCTCTGCATTTTTATTTACTTTGTGAAAGCACATGAGCTCATTTACTTTGTGAAAGCTATTCTAATTTATTTATTTTTGACTCATTGAGTATTTCATATGTGTTGTAATAGGAGTCACGACGGGATGACAAAAATAATTTTAAAATACATATGAGTCACCATAGTTTATTAAAGAAAACTACAGAAAAATCTTGAAGATTATAATCTTTAAAACCAAGTTTGTGTTCAGGATTCGGTTATTGTGGAAAAGATATTATAGTACCCAAAACGTCCGTCCAAAAACGCTTTCTTTTAATTAAATGTACAAAATTAATATAATTTTAAAAATATTTGTTTTGTCCAAAAAATCAAACAAATAGACAAATAAAAAATAAACAAAGAAAATATTGTTAAAGTTTTTATTTGGGTCACATAAGGATTCAACTTGCTCTTACGTATCTTCCTTTACCCATTAGCAAGATATATGTGTGTCATTGCAGACACCAAATAACAAGTCTTTACTATTATTTATTTAACACTATAACCAATGATAAGGAATCTTAAGTGAGATAAATTTGAGGACAAATTCTCTTCAAGAAGGAGGGAATGATAGAGGACTACCCTAAGATTTCATACAAGAAGAACTTGAAGATGGACCTTTACAATTTAAAGGACCTATGACAAGGGCAAGGAGCAAGAGATTGAAAGATGAAAACTATTCAAGGCTCCTCATGCTATAAGCAATTTAAAATTTAAAGAATATGAAGATCATGGCTTGAAGCACATTTGAAGGATAGTTTTTAGGAAAATTAGTTTATGTTTTTAGACTTTGGGTTTCCTCTTAGAAATTAGTTATGTTCTATGTTTTGAGGCTTTGGACTTTCTTTTATAAATTAGTTTATGTTTTTATGTTTTGGGCTTGTACCTTCTTGTAGGGTTTTCAGTTTTCTTAAACTTATGTGCCTATATATAAAGGTACCAAAAACAATGTAGACATTTTTAGTCATATATTGAATTTGATTTCATTAAAGAGAGGATTCTCTTTATTCTTGACTTAGGCCTTCGGTTCTTATCAAAGATGAACATCTTTGTGGCGAATATTCACTTGACTTATCAATCTGCTAGATTGTGGTATTCTCAATCTCTGTCTTATTTCACCTTCTTCTCTGATTTATTCGTGTCGTGCCTCTTGAGGATTCAAATTCAGAAATTACCATACTCTTTCCTGGATAAGATCGTATCAAGCAATTTTAATAATCTAAATTTGTTAGTTAACATAATAAACCATTTATATACTAATTTACTAAATAAAAAATATTGATTATTAAAACAGTTACTAAATAAATTTATGAATAAAAAGTTATAATTGATCACTAATTATTTAGAAACTAATTTAAAAATCAATTCTTTTGGTAACAAAAACCTTGGTAGCTAATGTTTAGTGACTAATTATAATTTTTTATTCATAATAGTGACTATTTTTATTTTATAAATTGGTATCTAAATTGACCATTTTAGTGACTAATAACTTTTGATTACTAAAATTGATTATTAATGAAACATTTTTTTTTTGTAGTGTAAAATATAGATAGTGATACTTTGACCCACTTTTAACCTAGCATTCCAATCAACCTTAGATCATCACATCCAACTACTACAAAAAATTAAATATATATATATATATATATATACATATATATATATATATATATATATATATATATATAAAACTTTGGAGTTTGTGTACATGGATGAAAGAAAGAGAACGGGACTTTTTTTATAAAATATGATAAGTAATTCATGTGATGCAAATGAAGAAAAAGATAGAAAAGAAACATATATAGCATTTAATTAAAATAATTCTACTTGTGAAAAACATTAATATTAACATATTATTAAATGTGTCGTTTTTTGTTAAATATTAAAAACTTAATTAAATTCATTCAAAGAACCTGTTGCAGAAATAAATATTTTTCCACATTTTAAATAATTATCATAAAGCTTTTTTAATTACTGGAAGAAACTAAAGAGTTTTAATTAATAATTCATTAATTCATACATTTGAAATAAGAAAGTCCTGTACCGTTAAATTTACACAAATGGTATATATTAATGTATTAAATTTTTTTTTTAATTCAATAGTTTCTTCGGTTTTCTTCAGACAATCAGTAATATTATTTGAAATTGTATAGATAATTAATTAATGTATGGATAAAATTATCTTTTCCCATGTGAATTGTCTGAGTCAGAATGAGTGTGATACTTGGATAATCATGCACCTCGGTAGTCCTTAACCCTGCATATAAATTCACTCTTCCTCATCCTTCAAAATTATAACTTCTTCTCTTCTTTGGTGTGGTATTCTCTTCTGTTTCACTCTTTCCCTATTTTCTCTCCTGTTCGCTCTTCTTTCACTCCACATTTCAGTGTGTATATTTCTCTCAGTTTCTGCAAATCATAGTCTCATGTATTTGGCATGTTGTTTTATGTGAAAGTAGTTATTGATATACATTTAATCTATAAGTAAACATTGCAGCAAGAATATGCTATAAAAAAATAATCTATGTCAAACACCATCACCTGTTCTTTCTTAATCGTCTGTTTGATTATGCAGTATTTTTCACAAACTGTGGTTTAATGAAAATATTTGTATGTATTGAAGGAACGAGCAACCGATTGAAGCCCTAGAGGTGATTTGTGAACAATTGTGTAACAATGCAATTCGGGTTAATGGGTCCAGAAGAGCCAGACGAGAACTTAATCTCTCGTGGATGCATCACCGTGCAGTTTAGCTTCCACATGAGTGAACTGAGCTTAATGGAGTATGAAAACGAGAGGAGAGTGAGAAGAGTGAACGCAGGGGCATTTACCCTGAAAACAATCAGGCAGATAAATGCTCCCATTCTTGCTCAAATTTGCTGTGTTGATAAGTTCAAGTGGCCTCTCACAAAGGACACTGTGATCCTCCGAGTCACCGCTCGAACTTTCGTCATTGCCCTCCCTGGCCTCTTGTACGCCCTTCAGTTTCCCGGTCTTTGTGATCGTGAACGCCTCAGAATCCTTTCATACCACTTCAGGGAAAGTGGTCACTACCGGGATCTCAGAAAACTGAAGCTAGGTACTCACAATGTTATATATTACTGTTTTCATGTTTGTTCCGAATCCTACAACGTATTAACTTGTCTGAAACTTCATAATTGGTTGTTCCATGCAGGTGGATATTCCCAGGAGTGCAACACTCCGGGAATGCTGGAAATGTTGCGGCCTCATTTTGAACCCATAGCACATGAAGCTCTTCTGGAGGTAGGGCACATCCCTGGGATTTCGCGTTTCTGCATGAGAGAGCAGAACTCGAGCTTCCTAAGGGCGTGTCGGATGTCGGTGATGACGAAGGTGATAATGGAAAGCATGCGGGTGAAGATGATGACAACGAGCCTTGTGGACATCCACGATCCGGATCCGGACCCACCCGAGGAGGAGCAGCTACCAACTAGAGCCTGTGCTGCGGCGAGTACCTACACTCGCCTTGTTGATGCTGCTGAGTACGCTTGCCTGGTTTGCTGTGGCCTTGGTGAGCGGCTGGAGAATGTTGAGTCACCTCTTCGGTTCGCTTCGGTTGATATTGGGTTCAAGGTTTGGAATCTGAATGAGATAGGGCTTTTAACTTTTATGTCTCGCTTTGAAGCAGATGTTAAAGAGGAAGTGGAATATGTGACTGCCCAAGAAAAGTGGTGGAATGACATGGAGAAAAGAGTTGAAGGTCGAGGTTCTGCTCGAGGCAGGGACGTGGGAAACTCCAGTCAAGGATGAGGTTGAGTTTATGTTTGGGCTAGGGTTTGGATTCTCGCATTCGTGTGCTCAGGATCATGGATTAGGATCATGTTGTGTCTTTATTTTTATTTTCTGTATTTTAATTTTACAGTTGTAATAGATTAATGTCCTGGTTAGCCCGCATCTCATCTTTTGTCATAGTTTTCTTAATCATCTTGAAAGTCGCAAATATTGTTTTGAGGTTTTCAATTGACTTGTTTATCATCTCCAAAGATTGTCATATTGATTCTTGAAGATAAGAGAGGGTCTTCTTATACGATCCTTACGAGGTTCAAGCTCCCATTTCACCATCGTAACTCAGCAAAACTGATAACAATTGTAATACGAACTACCCACTCTAAGCTATAATAAGCCATGGAGGAAAATAGTTCTTAAAATTGTAATATTATTCCTACAAATTTGTTGAAAATCCAAGTGTAAGTCTAAATTCCATAATAAGTAAAAATGAGAAAGTTGAACACTATATAAAAATAAGGATCTATAAATTCATCACTTTAAGGTTCTGGGTTGAGCTTATGTGTGGGTTAGACTCATGTTCATTAGTGTTAGATCTCTCTGGTGATCCTCTCTCAAAAGAGACCCAATAAAATTACACAAGAATGCTTATGGTCTTATTTTAAGATATTAATTACAAATTGACAGATAACAATTGCCATTTTTCTCTATAACTATGCTAACAGACCCTTAATACCACATCTTCTTGTAAAAAATGAAATATATGTAATAAAAAAATATAATGATTTTTAACATAACGAGGGTTTTAAGTGAAAGTTAGAAAGAATATAAAAAGGTTGAGATTACATATGATGAAATGATTATAGGGTTTAGGGTTTACAAAACAAGGCATGAATGGAGATGGAATACTTTGTTTGTGGTCTATGAGTAATTCTTGATATTTAATGCTTATAAATTTTATTTTTAATTTATTGTTTCAAATGTTGTGGTGATCACCTTTGATTTTACTTCATTTTGTGATTTTTTTTCCATCTGCTTGAGAGATATATTTTAAAAGAAATAGAGCGAATATTTCTGAAAAAAAAATTCTAAACTACAAAATTTTTGTATATTTTTTTATCCGCAATAAAGAATTAATAATATTTAAGGAGGAATTGGATTGTTCCGACCTATATATATATACACACAAAATTATATATAATTAAAGTGTGTAAATACGTAAATCCCACCCAACAACCTATCGTTGAAGTGTGTATAAAATTTATGTCGTGTTCTTATTTTTCAAAGTACCGCTGCACTTGATAAAATTGAATCAATCAATTTAATGAGCTAAAGCGTGAGTGGTATTATCTATTTTGGAGTGATTGAGTTTCGTCACAGATTTGTCCTTAGAAGGCAGTTCAGAGAGTAGAGGGAATAAAGGAATATTTAAACTGCGCTTGACCTCGATTCTTAAGCAATGTGAGACTTATTGGATATACCGGAACAAATATGATGAAGATGCTGCATAAATTTCCATTGGATCAATATAAACAATAAATGAGATACGAGTTAAACTCACATATAAAAAATTGACACAATTTTAACTCAAAACCTTAAGATAATAGTCATCGTCCTTATATGGTATTCAATTTTACTCGATATGAAACTTTAATTTACAATTAGATTTCCAACATATTTAATGGAATTAAAATAGTTAGTTGTGTTGCATGTGTACGTAAATACATTACATTATAACCCGATCCGCTAAATCTTTCATAATAAACAAATAGTGCAAAGAATAAGATGCTTGATTAGATAACAAGATTGTGAAATATTTAATAAGCTCAACTACATCAATAATGTCATCAATTAAGTCTTTTAACTCTATAAAGTCTTGTATACGAATTAAACGACATCTAGTATTTTATGGTGAATCATATCCTTAAGTATTATTGATCTTTTTGTTCCATTTAATGAATTAACCATACTCTTCTACCACTAGTAATATAATATATATATATATATATATATATATATATATATATATATATATATATATATATATATATATATATATATATATATATATATATATATATATTAATA